>ERZ773087.559-NODE-559-length-27149-cov-4.456485_pt1 | contig 27149 bp, 24 predicted proteins | sample MGYA00511375_ERZ773087 | MGnify/ENA primary metagenome ERZ773087 (study PRJEB29015, sample SAMEA2737995) | human oral metagenome | biome: human oral; feature: human-associated habitat; material: dental | place: China | collected 2063 ...
TAAATTGACTTTAAAGTCCTGAGGGCGGCATTTATCAAGTGTTACCCTCAGGACTTTTTTAGTTAAATTTTTTTATTTTCTGTCTTTCATCTCAACATATTCTTCATGCTCTTTAACAGCCATATATGCAGGTCTTATAATCTTGTCCGTATTTATAAGCTCTTCAATTCTGTGAGCGCTCCAACCCACTATCCTTGAGCAGGCAAATATCGGAGTATACAGTTCGGTAGGTAAGTCAAGCATACCGTAAACAAAGCCGCTGTAAAAATCAATATTTGCACTGACACCCTTGTAGATATGTCTTTCGGCTCCGATAACTTCAGGAGCAAGCCTCTCAACGGCACTGTAAAGTTTGAAATCATTGTCTCTGTGCTTTGCATGGGCAAGCTGTTTTACATATTGCTTGAAAATATTTGCACGAGGATCCGAGAGTGAGTATACGGCGTGACCCATACCGTAGATAAGTCCGGATTTGTCAAAGGCCTCTTTTCTAAGCAATTTTAAAAGATATGCTTTTATTTCTTCTTCATCATTTATATCGCGGATATTCTTTTTCATATCCTTGAACATTTCCACAACCTTTATATTGGCTCCGCCGTGCTTAGGCCCCTTCAATGATCCCAGTGCGGCGGCGATAGCCGAGTAGGTGTCGGTACCTGATGAAGTTACTACATGAGTTGTGAAGGTGGAGTTGTTACCGCCGCCATGCTCCATATGTAAAACCATTGCCAGATCAAGTACTCTTGCCTCAAGATTTGTATACTTTCTGTCCTCTCTAAGCATCATAAGAATGTTTTCAGCTGTAGAAAGCTCATTTGAAGGTCGATGTATATACATACTTTTATCTCTTATATAGTGATTGTATGCATGGTAGCCGTATACACACATCATCGGAAAAGTAGCTATAAGATTGATACATTGTCTGAGAACATTTGCAAGTGAAGTATCATCAGCCTTTGTATCATAAGCATACAGTGTAAGTACCGATCTTGAGAGAGTATTCATCATATCCTTGCTTGGGGCTTTCATTATTACATCCCTTGTAAAGTTCTTCGGCAATGTCCTTTGCTCGCCAAGTAGGGTTTGGAAAGCTTTTAACTGTGCTTCATTTGGAAGACTTCCGAAAAGCATCAGGTATGCCACTTCTTCGAATCCGAATCTTTCTTCTTTAAGAAAGCCGTCTGTAATCTCATGTATATCAATACCCTGATATCTCAGCTCGCCGTCACAAGGAATTTTTTCTCCGTTTACCTTTTTGAATGAAGTAATCTCGGAAATTCTTGTAAGGCCTGCTCTTACACCTTCTCCCTGCAGATTCCTAAGTCCTCTCTGTACATCGTATTCTTTGTACAAAGCTTGGTTAATAGATAGATTTGAGAGACATTTGGCTGTCAAGTCCTCTATTTCCTTTGTTATCTTTTGATTGTATCCCATAGTTGCCTCCTTCTATATAAGTATACGATGATTTTTATTATCACCGTTTGTCTATAATTATACAACTTTTTTGCATATAATTAAATCCGAAATTATTAGGAATCATTTCTGAAATAGTAAAAAATTTAATAAAAACCGTAAAAAAAATCTATGTAAAATAATCGTAATCAATATTAAAATATGCTTACAAATTAAACGAACCGAATATAAGGGAGGAAAAACAATGAGATTGTTTAAAAAAGTATTAGCGGTATCAGTAGCATCTATGTGTGCTCTTTCATTAGCTGCATGTGGCGGAAGCAAGAGTGCCGAGACAACAGCGGCAGCAAGCAGTGAGTCAAAGGAAGAGTCTAAAGCGGGTGAGAGCGTTTCAGAGGCTGTAGCTGCTACCGGTAAGGATGCAAAGGACATCAAAGTAGGCATTTCAATTTACAAGTTTGATGACAACTTTATGACACTTTATCGTAACGAGCTGGTTAGATATCTTACAGAAGACTGCGGTATTCCGAAAGATAATATAGTAGTTCAGGACGGTAAGAACGATCAGGCTGAGCAGACAAACCAGATCAACAACTTTATCGCAACAAAGGTTGACGTTATGATTCTTAACCTTGTACAGTCATCTTCAGCTCCTACAGTTACAGATCTTGCAAAAGAAGCAGGAATTCCTGTAGTTTATATCAACCGTGAGCCGGATGAGACAGAGGAGTCAAGATGGGCTTCAGACGGTATCAAGGCTACATATGTAGGTGCTGATGCTCGTCAGTCAGGAACATTCCAGGGTGAAGAAATCGCAGAACTTGACAACAAGGGTGATATCAACGGTGACGGAACAGTTAAGTACATCATGATCCAGGGTGACCCTGAGAATATTGACGCACAGTACAGAACAGAGTATTCAGTTAAGGCACTTACAGAGAAGAGCGGATTAAAGGCTGAAGAGCTTCTTATCCAAAGAGGTGATTGGGATCAGGCTAAGGGACAGCAGATTGCACAGGACGCACTTACACAGTATGGAAAAGACATCGAAGTTATCTTCTGTAACAATGATGCAATGGCACTCGGTGCACTTCAGGCTATCAATGCGGCAGGCAGAAAAGTCGGAGAAGACATCTATATCGTAGGTGTTGATGCACTTGCAGAGGCTGTACAAAACGTATCTGAAGGCAAGATGACAGGTACAGTATTTAATGACTTTATCAGCCAGGCACAGGCGGCAGCAAAGGCGGCTATATCATTTACAAACGATGAGAAGGTTGACACAAAGATTCCTGTAGACTATGTAAAAGTTACAAAGGACAATGCGGCAGATATTTTAAAACTTGTAAAATAATGAATTAATTTATGTAAACATCTTTCGGGTGTGCAGGTGCACACCCGATTTTTGAAAGGAGCAAGGGATGTCAGAGTACAGATTGGAAATGAGAGGGGTCTCAAAAAGTTTCCCGGGTGTAAAAGCACTTGACAATATCCATCTTAATGTAAGACCGGGCAGCGTACATGCTCTTATGGGTGAAAACGGAGCAGGCAAATCCACACTTATGAAATGTCTGTTCGGAATATATACAATGGATACCGGAGAGGTCTATGTAGACGGCGAAAAAATGAATATACTAAATCCCGATGATGCACTTCATAAGGGACTTGCAATGGTTCATCAGGAGTTACAGCCTGTACCGGCAAGATCAATTGCTGAAAATATGTTTTTGGGAAGATATCCTACAATCAATTTCGGACCGCTTAAAGTAATAGACCATAAGAAGATGGAAAGTGAAGCCTCTAAATGGCTTAAAGAAGTAAAACTTAATGTAAATCCCAATGAATTACTTCAGACATTGTCTATTTCACAGATGCAGTCTGTAGAAATAGCAAAGGCTGTTTCAATGGGAGCAAAAATCATCATTTTGGATGAGCCGACATCATCACTTACAGAAAATGAGGTAAGTGGATTATTTAAGATAATAAGAGAATTAAGACAAAAGGGCGTATCTCTCATATATATTTCACATAAGATGGCGGAAATAAGAGAGATAGCAGATGATATAACTATCATGAGAGACGGTACCTATGTGGGAACATGGGAAGTAAAAAATATAAGTGACGGTGAAATCATAAAACAGATGGTAGGTAGAGAACTTTCAAATATCTATCCGCCGAAAAATGACGTAGAAAAAGGTGAAGTTATACTTAAGGTGGATAACCTTACAAGTATACATGAAAATATATTCAGGAACTGCTCATTTGAACTTAGAAGAGGTGAGATACTCGGATTCGGAGGCCTGGTAGGTGCAGGCAGAAGCGAGCTTATGGAAGCCGTATTCGGACTCAGAAGTATTAAATCCGGAAAAGTATATATGAAGGGAAAGGAGCAGACCATTGCAAGGCCGAAAGATGCTATAAAGGACGGACTTGGAATGATTACAGAGGATAGAAGAGGTACCGGAATACTCGGTTGCCTTTCAATAGCCGACAATGTAGCTATTTCCTCACTCAATAACTATCTTATAGCAGGTATTGCTTTGGATGACGGCAAGATAAAGAAGGTAGTTGATGAGAATGTAAGCAAGCTCAGTATAAAGACTCCAAGCAATAAGACTCTTATACAGTCATTATCAGGAGGTAATCAGCAAAAGGTAATTATTGCAAGATGGCTTGCGAACAATCCGGATGTGCTTATAATGGATGAGCCTACAAGAGGTATTGATGTAGGTGCAAAATATGAGATATATCAGATAATGATAAACTTGGCAAAACAGGGAAAGGGCATCATAATGATTTCTTCCGAGATGCCTGAACTTATCGGAATGTCAGATAGAATAATTGTTATGTGCAATGGCGAAATCACAGGTGAGGTTTCAGAATCTGAAGCAACACAGGAAAATATTATGTCACTTGCTACAAAGTTTTAGGAGGAGTACTGATGAATACAAAATCTTTAGATATAAAGAAATTGTTGCTTGATAACGGTATAATAATAGTTCTGCTTTTACTTGTACTTTTCACAGGTATTATGAAGGACAATTTCTTTTCGGCAAACAATTTAAGAAACGTTTTGGTAAACGTGGCACCCAGAGTTATAATCGCATTCGGTGTATCTGCCTGTCTTATAACAAAGGGTACAGACCTTTCAGCAGGTCGTCTTGTAGGACTTTCAGCATGTATCGCAGGTACTCTTTTACAGAACAAGGACTATGCAAACAAGATGTTCCCGAACCTTGGCGATATGAATATCTTTTTAGTGCTTTTAATTTCAGTTGCAATATGTGCGGTATTCGGATTTATTAACGGTGTAGTTGTAGCACATCTTAATGTTCCGGCGTTTATCGGAACTCTCGGAATGCAGCTTATAGTATACGGTGTATGTCTGGTTTATACAAAGGCCGAGCCTATCGGAGGATACAGAACGGCTTATACTACAGTTGCTACAGGTAATTTCCTTAAAATACCTTATCTTTTCATCTATGCGCTTGTTATCGGTTTTATTATGTGGTTTGTGTTTAACAAGACCAGACATGGTAAGTATATGTATGCAATCGGTGGAAACGAAGCTGCAGCGGAGGTTTCAGGCGTTAATGTTAAGAAGACAAAGATTATCATCTACACATCTGCAGCGGTACTCTATGCAGTGGCAGGCTTTTTACTTGGTGCAAAATCAGGCGGTTCATCTGTAAACATGGGTGCTTCATACGAACTTGAGGCAATCGCGGCTTGTACTATCGGCGGTGTATCCGTAAACGGAGGTATCGGTAGAATATCAGGTTGTGTAATCGGTGTTTTGGTATTCGAGCTTTTGAAATCATCAATGCAGTTCCTCGGCATCAAGCCTGACTTCCAGTTCATAGTGCAGGGTATTATCATAGTTGTGGCTATCGCACTTGATATCAGAAAATATATACAGAAGAAGTAATTGATTAAATATAAAGCTATTGACATCTCTTACATGTACGCTATAATGTACATATAAGAGGTGTTTTTATGATTAATACAAATATAACAAATTTTAGAAAAGATATTTTTGGAATGTTGGAGCAGACTGTAAAATATAATGAGCCTATAAATGTAAACACTAAGGATGGAAATGCTGTAATTATAAGTGAGGAAGACTATAACGAATTGATGGAAACATTATACTTGTCATCAATTCCCGGTATGAAAGAAAAGATTGTTGAAGGGCTGAAAACTCCCATAGAGGATTGCATACCTGAGGACCGGGTGGAGTGGTAATGTATTCTATTGTTTATACTAAAAAAGCGGTAGGCGATATTACCGATTTAAAATCTGCAAAACTTGATAATAAAGCAAAGGCATTGATAGAACTGATAAAAAATGATCCTTATAAGACTCTGCCATCGTATGAGAAGTTACAGGGAGATTTGAAAGGAGCTTATTCGCGTAGGATAAACATAAAGCATAGACTTGTCTACGAGGTATATGAGGAAGATAAAATCATTAAAATTATAAGTATGTGGAGTCATTATGATTTTTAGGTGGCTTGTTTTTAATTCGTATTTTAACTAAAATATATTTAGATTTATTAGACTTGGGATAATTATAATATTTATATATGTTCTTTATCTTGCCATGGACGAAATAAGTAAAGGACTATGGCGTATAGGAGGTTTTTATGGGACATTATGACAGTAAGATTAATGAATTGAGTAATGATATTATGTCTGCATCATGTATATTCTGTTCTAAGGCATGTTAGGGTTCTTGTAGTGGAATTTGCAAATCAGGTTGTAATAATACATGTAAGTCTTCCTGTAAAGGTTCTTGCTCTACGAGTTGTAAAAATGGTTGCAGATTCTCAGTTATGAGAAGATAGCTTTAAGCAATATGATTCTATATTGTTAGATATATAATCATATCTTATATAATATAATAAGTTTTTGCAGAAGAAGAGGAATTATGCTATACACATTAATATTAAAAAACATGAAATCAAAGTATAAAGATTATTTATTCTATTTGGTAAGTTCGGTGATAGCAGTAGCAGGATATATCATTATATCAAGTTATTTGAATGCTATGAGAGAAGTTGTAAAAATAGAAAATATTAAAATCATGAACAGTGAGATTAGCACACTCAAATGGATCTCTTATGTGTTCCTGCTTATTTCGTTATGCTTTATTATTTATACATTTTTAAACTACACAAAAAAGAAAAGCAGAGATTATGCTATTTTTATTATTTTAGGACAGAAAAAATCAAATTTATTCAAATGTATAATAATTGAACTTCTTGCCACATATATTGTATCCATGATTTTGGGGAGCATGATTGGGGCGTCTTTTTACCATGGAAGTATATACTTTTTTAGAAAAGTGTTTTTATATGAATTTCCGATGGTTATATATCCAATAAAAAGCTATATTTTCACTTATATGATATATTTTGCTTTATATTTTATATCTGCTCTTTGTATTTATATTAAGATAAGAAAAATGAAATTAAATGATTTGCTTATAGAGGAACAAAGAGCAGATACATTAGCTAAAAAAGGCTGGTATAGATTTGTATTTGGAATTATTTTGTCTATACTTTCTTTGTATGTTATTTTAATTCAAAAAGGAGATATAATTTTACGAACATTTTCTTCCATATTGTTAATTTCTATAGGGCTATATTTTATTTTTGTATCTATGGCATTTCCTATACTACAATTATTAAGAGGAGAAACAAAGTTATATTATAAAAATTTTTTATTTATAAATAATTTTGTCTTTCGATTCAATAAATTTAGTAAAATTATATATTTTTCATTATTAAGTGGAATAATCCTACTCATTTTCATAGGAGCAAATATTTATAATAACATATATGCAAATACAGTAGAAAGCTATCAAATGATGTACCCAAATGACTTTGTTATAGAGAGCTATTCTGTGCCAAATACCTTGATTGAAAGCCTGAAAAATTCAAAAATTCCTATGGATATATCTACACTGGAGGTTTCGGAAATAAAAAATAACCAAAATATAGGTAATATAAGATGTGTAGATATTGAACGCTATAATACCTTTCGCAATAAAAATTGGACTCTAAAGAGTGGAGAGATAATAGGGATTGAATTGAAATTGGAGGAAGATTTTGAGGCGTTAAATGGAGACAGTTTTATATCAATTTACACTATGAACGGACAACAATTTGACTATAGTATTAAAAGCGGATATTGGGAAAATATATTTGGAGTATTTGAAAATTATGGAAATGAATATATGTTTTTGATGAATCACAGAGACTATGAGGATATCAGCAGACATGGACAGAATAAACATATTATATTTGTAAATGCAAAAGAGCATGGAGATCAAAATCGTATTAAACAAGTACTGAATAATTACGAACAACAAGATGAAACGAAAGTAAGAATATATGAAAAGGATAAATATGTAGAAATAAATAGAAATGTAATACTTTGTATGCTTATTGTCTTTGTATTGGTAGCCATTGTAATCACCATCTTTAAGAATAGTGCAATCTATATAAATACATTTAGTCAGATGGATTATTTATCGGAAAAATACAAGGCGTATTATATTATGGGCATGAACAAGAAGACTATTGCTAATACTGCCACAAGAGAACTTCGATTGCCTTTTCTGATTCCTGTGATATTAGCATGTATATTATCCATGATGTATCTTTATATACTATCCGGTGTCAATATGGTAGAGCAGAGAAGTCAGATTTACACTTTTTTTGCAATATTTATAGGTGGATATTTAATATTGGAATATATTTACTATAAAATACTTAAAAAACAATTTATTTCTTGTATTTTAAGGCGATTAGGATAGGTGGGATATATGAACGAAGTTATAAAGGCTGTTAATTTAACCAAAATATATAATAAGAGTGATAAGAAGAAAAGGGAAAAAATATCTGTTAATTTAAATCAAGTCTTAAATGGTGTCAGTTTAGAGGTGTATCATGGGGACTTTATTAGCATTATGGGAAAATCAGGTTGTGGAAAAACTACTTTATTAAAAATACTTGGAGGGATTGAAGAGGCAACTACCGGAAGCGCAATTGTTGGAGATATTAATTTAAGTAGTTGTTCTGATGAAATATTATCAGATGTTAGACAAAAAATAGTGGGATTTGTGTTTCAAGAATTTTATCTGGTAGATAGTCTGACTTTAAAAGAGAATATTCTATTACCTTTATATATAAGTAATAAGCCGTATAGAGAGATTGAATCATTAATATTAGAAAATGCAAAAAGGTTTGAGATTGATAAAATTTTAGACAAATATCCAACAGAAGTATCAGGTGGTGAAAAACAAAGAACTGCAATATGTAGAGCAATTATAAACGAACCTAAGATAATATTAGCAGATGAACCTACCGGGAATTTAGATAGCATTAATTCTGAAATTGTAATAAAATATTTTGAAAGATTAAACTTAGAAGAAAATCGTACTATTTTAATGGTAACACATGATCCTACAATAGCAAGTTATAGTAAAAAAGTGTTATTAATGAAAGATGGGGCTATAGTAAAACAAATTGAAAAAGAAGATGGAGAAGATAAAAAAATTTTCATACAGAGAATTGTAGAGATAATGGACTATTGATGATATTGTAATAAGAATATAACAATGGATATATAAATTTATTTAAATATAAAAAACTTAGAGTAAATAAAAGTCCACCGATGACGTACTGCATTGGTGGATTTTTTGCATATAGGAACATATTTTAAATTAATAATAATATCATTCTTTCAAATTCTCTTCATAATATTTTTCAAGTTCCGACAAAAATTTGCTCTGTGGTACATGTGTCTGCACAGTCATATACGGCTGGTCTGTAAGTGGAAGTTCAATACTATCCATATTTTTTCTGTATTCCTGTAAATCTACTCCCATTTTTTCTTTAAACATTCTATTTAAATATCTGCTGTCGGAAAAACCGGTTTCACAACAAATATCATTTATTCTAAGATTGGTCTTGGTAATCAATGAGAATGCATGGTCAAATCTGATGCTGTTTAAATATGCAGTAAAAGTCATTCCTGTCATCTTCTTTATAAAATGTGATATATAGTATGTGGACAAAGATTCTAAATTAGCTATATCTGTAAGTGATATATTTTCGGCATGATGTTCAAAAATAAAGTCTGTAATTTTTTGAAGATGCTTTGCCTTTGATTTACTTTGCTTTGTACTTTGTTCATCAATAAACGGATTGGCTACTTTAGTAAGTTGATATATGAGATCCAGTACCTTTGCAGCTGCACCGATTTCAGTAAAAGCAGTATCACTTGCATAACACATGGCACACTCAAAAACAGTTTTATACAGTGAATTATATTTTTTATCATATATTATATGGTTTGTTTTATAAATTATATCAGGACCGATATTTTTATATAAAGCGTGATTTATCAAAAATATAACTATTTTATTGTGTTTTTTATGGCTGTAGAATGAATGCGGCTGATATCTGTTGACTATGTAGATATCATTTTTCTTTAGAGAAAACACTTCATTATCAATCACAAGATCGATACTGCCGTCAAGAAGCATACCGATTTCCAAATCGGAGTGACAGTGTACACATCTTGAAAGTATCTCAATCATTAACATAGCAAGTGAATTTGTTTTTGTATGTCTGATAATCTCATATTCTGTTTTTATACTTTTGTTGAAGTCAAAATCCATAAAAAATCCTTGTATTATAAAATCCGGCATTTTAAAAACCAAGTAAAAATTTTTTGTTTTTGATGCCAATTCAAGTATATTTCAAACTATATATTATAGCAATATAAAATAGCAATATTAACATCAATATATAACAAGATTACCAACATTTACATATAAAAAACGGTTATTATAGTTATACATGGAAAGAAGAGTGTGGAATAAAGAACAACATTATATTTATTATTTTTAAAGGAGAGATATTTATGAAAGAATTTTTTCCAAGTATACCAACTATAAAGTTTGAAGGTAAAGACAGTAAAAATCCGCTAAGCTTCAAATATTATGATGCAAAAAGAGTGATAATGGGTAAGACAATGGAAGAGCATTTATCATTTGCTATGGCATGGTGGCATAATCTTTGTGCATGCGGTGTAGACATGTTCGGACAGGGTACTATAGATAAATCATTCGGAGCTCTACCGGGTACAATGGAGCATGCAAAGGCTAAAGTGGATGCAGGAATTGAATTTATGCAAAAACTTGGAATAAAGTATTATTGTTTCCACGATACGGATATTGTACCTGAGGATCAGGAAGACATCAATGTTACAAATGCAAGATTAGATGAGATTACAGATTATATTTTGGAAAAGACTAAGGGCACAGATATTAAATGTCTTTGGACAACCTGCAATATGTTCAGTAATCCGAGATTTATGAACGGTGCCGGAAGCTCAAACAGTGCGGATGTATTCTGCTTTGCAGCCGCACAGGCTAAAAAAGGTCTTGAAAATGCGGTAAAGCTTGGAGCAAAGGGTTTTGTATTCTGGGGCGGTAGAGAAGGCTATGAGACACTTCTGAATACAGATATGAAACTTGAAGAAGAGAATATAGCGACACTCTTTACAATGTGCAGAGATTATGGCAGAAGTATCGGATTTAAGGGGGATTTCTATATTGAGCCGAAGCCGAAGGAGCCTATGAAACATCAGTATGACTTTGATGCGGCAACCGCAATAGGTTTTTTAAGAAAATATGGTCTTGATAAGGACTTTAAAATGAATATTGAAGCAAATCACGCTACACTGGCAGGACATACCTTCCAGCATGAGCTTAGAGTATGTGCGGTAAACGGTATGATGGGCTCTGTGGATGCCAATCAGGGTGATACATTGCTTGGATGGGATACCGACCAATTCCCTACAAATGTCTATGACACTACCTTGGCCATGTATGAAATATTGAAGGCAGGCGGACTTCGCGGAGGCTTAAACTTTGATTCAAAGAACCGCAGACCAAGCAATACAGCTGATGATATGTTCTACGGATTTATAGCAGGTATGGATGCCTTTGCACTTGGACTTATTAAAGCGGCGGAAATTATAGAAGACGGAAGAATAGATGAGTTTGTGAAGGAAAGATATTCAAGCTATAATTCGGGAATAGGTGAAAAGATAAGAAACAGAGCCGTTACATTGGTAGAGTGTGCGGAGTATGCGGCTAAGTTAAAGAAGCCTGAGCTTCCTGATTCAGGCAAGCAGGAATATCTTGAGAGTGTGGTAAATAATATATTGTTCGGATAATAATAAAAATGATTAATATCATTTTGAAATGTTAAGGAGGAAGTTATGAAATTGAAGAAATTATGTGCTTTTGTATTGGCCGGTATGATGGCAGTGTCATTGGCAGCATGTACAGACGGAAACGGACCTGAGCCGTCAAAGGATGCACAGTCACAGACTGAGAGTTCAAATGCGGAGAGCGGTTCACAAAAGACGGATGCAAAGGGAAATAAGATAGGTATTTCAATGCCTACAAAGTCACTTGAGAGATGGAACAGAGACGGTTCATACTTAGAGAAAGAGTTTGAGAAAGCCGGATATAATGTATCTTTGACATACTCAGACAATAAGATTGACCAGCAGGTAAAGGATATAGAGGGGCTTATTGCGGACAAGGTTGACCTTTTGGTAGTTGCGGCAATTGACGGAGAGTCATTAGCACAGGTATTATCTGAGGCAAAGAATCAGAATATTCCTGTTATTGCTTACGACAGACTTATTATGAACACAGATGCCATATCATATTATGTATCATTTGATAATTATACTGTAGGAAAACTTCAGGGAGAGTTTGTAGCAGATAAACTTGGACTTGCAAACGCAGGAGATAAAAAGTTTAACATTGAATTTACAGGTGGAGATCCGGCCGACAATAATGCGACATTTTTCTTCAACGGAGCAATGGACGTTATAAAGCCTTATATAGATAAGGGAACCGTAGTGGTACCGTCAGGTCAGACTACATTTGAACAGGTGGGAACAGCGCAGTGGGATACTTCAAAAGCTTTGTCAAGATTCCAAAATATTTTAGGCTCTTATTATTCAAACGGAACAAGGCTTGATGCTGCGATATGTTCAAATGACTCAACAGCACTTGGAGTTACTCAAGCAATTCAATCAGATTATGCCGGAAACAATGAAATCATTATCACAGGACAAGACGGTGATGAGGCAAATCTGGCAAATATTATAGACGGCAAGCAGACAATGACAGTATATAAGGCAGTTGCAAATGAAGCGGTTGCTACACTTAATTTGGGAGAAGCTATACTAAAAGGTGAGAAACCGGATGCATCATTGATTGAGAAGTCAGGCTGGAGCTTTGATTGTACATATGATACATCATCATATAATAACGGTTCTGCCGTAATACCTTCATATCTTTTAGTTCCGGTAACAGTTACCAAAGACAATATTCAAAAGGAATTGATTGATACAGGCTATTATACAATGGGAAGTGACGGATACCCACATCCTGTACAGTAAATATTTATACTCTAGGTTTTCTTAGTAGTACATTATTGGAGGCAAAGCATTTGCCTCCAAAATCATAACATTGGCATATTTGTCGGAAAGGCGGATATATTGAAAGATTATATTTTGGAAATGAAAAATATTACAAAGGAATATCCCGGAGTGAAGGCTTTAGATAATGTCAATCTAAAAATTGAAAGAGCCTGTATACATGCGTTGGTAGGAGAGAACGGTGCCGGAAAGTCAACACTTATGAATATTCTTTCAGGTACAATACCGTATAATGAGTACTCCGGTCAGATTCTTTATAATAATAAAGAGTGTAAATTTCAAAAGATACATGACAGCGAAAACCTAGGTATTGTAATAATACATCAAGAGCTTGCATTGATTCCGGAGCTTACAATAGCTGAAAATATGTTCCTTGGCAATGAAAGAAAAAAAAAGTTCGGTATTATAGACTGGAATGAAACATTTCATCAGGCTGCTGTTGCGATGAAGGCGGTAGGATTGGAAGAGAGCACACAATCTCTGATAAAGGATATCGGAACAGGGAAACAACAACTTGTAGAAATCGCAAAGGCAATATCAAAGAATGTAAAGCTTTTGATATTAGATGAACCTACTTCATCACTTAATGATGAGGATTCGAAGATGTTACTCGATATGCTTATTCGTTTTAAAAAGGAAAAGGGAATAACTTCAATAATAATCACACATAAATTGCAGGAAGTTGCATATGTTGCCGATGAGATAACAGTGATAAGAGACGGTATGACTATAGAGACTATAGATAATTCCAATCATTCTATAAATGAAGAACGAATAATAAAAGGTATGGTAGGACGTGAATTGGAGGACAGATATCCGAAGAGAGACCATATAATAAGTGATGAAATAATGTTTGAAGCCAAAGATTGGACTGTATATCATCCTATATATACAGAAAAGTGTGTTGTAGATAATATAAGTTTTCATGTTAAGAAGGGCGAAGTTGTCGGATTTTCAGGGCTGCAGGGAGCCGGAAGAACCGAGCTTGCGAAGTCGCTTTTCGGTAAAAGCTATGGAAGCCGTATTTCAGGAAAAGAATTTATCGCAAATAAAGAAGTGTTCCTTAACAGTGCCAGAGATGCTATTGTAAACGGTTTGGCATATGTTACAGAGGATAGAAAGACTGACGGACTTATACTTTCAGAATCAATTGCAAAGAATACTACACTTGCCCGAATGGAGAAGATAGCCGATAAAAAAGGTATTGTTGATATATCAAAGGAAAATACCGTTGCAAAAGAATATGTAAAAGCAATGAAAACCAAGACGCCGTCTATATATCAAAAGGTAGGGAATTTGTCAGGCGGAAATCAACAAAAAGTGTTACTGGCAAAGTGGATGTTTGCAGGACCGGAGGTTTTATTCCTTGATGAACCCACAAGAGGAATAGATGTGGGAGCAAAATATGAGATTTACTCCATTATAAATGATATGGTAAAGGAAGGTAAATCGGTTGTGATGATTTCTTCAGATCTTACAGAGCTTTTAGGTATGTGTGACAGGATATATGTTATGAATGCCGGAAAGATAACAGGTGAATTCAGTGCCGAGGAAGCAACACAAGAAAAAATAATGAGTACAATACTAAAATCTGATTGTGCTGTGGTTAAATAGGAGGTTAAAGATGAATGCAAATAAATTTGTAAAAAAATACACTATGGTGCTTGCACTTTTAGTTGTGTTTGTATTCTTTACATATCTTACAGGTGGAAGACTTCTTCTTGCACAGAATATATCAAATTTACTTTTACAAAATGCATATGTTCTTATAATGGCTTGTGGAATGCTTCTATGTATACTTACAGGCGGTAATGTAGATTTATCTGTAGGATCGACACTTTGTTTATCGGCGGCACTTTCGGCAAAATTATTAAGTGTCGGAACAAATCCTTTTATTGCTATATTATTATCACTTGTAGTTGCATGCATTATAGGTATATGGCAAGGTTGGCTTATCGGATATGTACATATTCCACCTTTTATATGTACATTAGCAGGAATGTTTCTTTTTAGAGGAGTAGCAAGAGTAATACTTGATTCCAAGACTGTTGCCATTATGGATAAAAAGTTTCTTAGTCTGTTTACATCATATATACAAATACCGGGACTTGATGTAAATCAGAGAGTCATTTCGTCAATGGCAGTCGGAATAGTAGTTGCAATAGTAATCACAGCTTATACTTTTATTTCTGAACATAATAAAGTGAAGAAAGGCTATGACAGTGCAAGCATTACATCAACAGCGGTAAGAGTGGCCATATTTGATTTGGTAATATTATTTTATGCATATAAACTTATGAGTTATAAAGGCATTCCGATTATGCTTATATGGATACTTGTTGTAGTGGCAATATTTGCATTTATTACAAGTTCGACAGTTTTTGGAAGATATTTCTACGCTGTAGGTGGAAATGAAAAGGCAACAAGGTTGTCGGGAATAGACCCAAGGAAAGTTTATTTTTGGGCATACTTTTTAATGAGTCTTTTGGCAGGATTGTCAGGACTTCTAGTAGGAGCGCGTATCGGTTCTGTTGACGGAAATATGGGTAATTCATATGAGATGGATGCAATTGCGTCATGCTTTATAGGTGGAGCATCAGCGTATGGAGGTTTGGGAACGGTACAAGGTATAATGATTGGAGCTATACTTTTAGGTGTAATTAACCAGGGAATGTCAATACTCGGGTTACCCGATCAGTTCCAATACATTGTAAAGGGAGCCGTACTTTTAGGAGCGGTAGTCTTTGATGTGGTATCAAATCATAAAACGGGAAAATCATAAATGGTTGAAGTTAATAAGTACCGGATATCTTGTACTTGTAGCTATAGTATTTGTTCTAAACGGAACACAAAGTTAAAGCAATAATAAATAGTGACCTCTACTTGCTATATATTAGTAAGTAGAGGTATTTGTCGTATTATTTTTAAATACCGATGCCATATATAACATTAAATATTGTAAAATATAATATTAGTATATATTTAAATTAAAAGATAAGTTGTGGTAAAAGTAAGAATTGTTAGATTATATTTCTTAAATATGATTACCAATCCTGTTTTCTTCTCTCTTTTAATTTTATACAATATTTGATATAATTGGTAATCATAGAATACAAGGAGGCTTTTATGGCTGATACATTGGATATAAATAAAGAAGATAATATTGAGGCTGCCAAGGATAATAAGCTCGGTGAAGTAAAGATAGCTGATGAAGTAGTGGCTGTCATCGCAGGTATTGCCGCAACTGAGGTAGAGGGAGTTGACTCTATGGCTGGAAATATAACCAGAGATTTTATGGGTAAGCTCTCAGGAAGCAAGATAGCAAAGAGTATGAAAGGTGTAAATGTAGAAGTAAATGATGATAAAGTCTGTGTGGATTTATCTGTCAATGTAAGCTACAATTACAATATTCCTGAAGTAAGTGAGAAAGTTCAGGAAAGAGTGAAGAACGCTATTGAAAATATGACAGGACTTACAGTACTTGAAGTGAACATAAAAATAGCTACTGTTGTAGCAAAGTAATGAGGTCAGGTAAATATATAAGGCAAATAACTACTATGGGTATGCTTGTTGCACTTGCAATGGTTTTGGGATTTGTGGAAACACTCATACCTATAAACTTAGGCATACCGGGCATGAAACTCGGACTGGCAAATATTGTAGTGGTTATTGCATTATTTTTGTTTGACGTAAAGACTGCTGTTGTAGTGTCAATACTTAGAATTATACTTATAGCAATGACATTTGGAAATATGTCCATGATGTTTTATTCTATAGCAGGTGCAAGCCTAAGCTTGCTGAGCATGATCACAGTATCAAAGATTAAAAGTTTTTCACTTATAAGTGTCAGCATAATCGGAGGTATCATGCACAATGTAGGACAGATTATATGTGCGGCATTTGTGGTAAGAACTAACGGTGTGTTCACATATTTGCCTGTACTTATAATTGCGGGTTTGGTAAGCGGAGCACTGATAGGTATAGTTGCCGGACTTATTTTAGTAAGGCTGACAAACGTTAAAATCGGCTGAGAGTTATCGGTAGTCGGATGTATTTAATATACAAGCTTGATTTTAATCAGGCTTGTTTTTTAGAGAGTAAAGGAGAAAAATATGGCAAATACAAAGATTGATGTTATTTCAGGCTTTCTTGGTGCAGGAAAGACAACATTTATAAAAAGACTTGTAGAAGGTAATAAGGACAAGGGAAAAACAATAATAATAGAGAATGAGTTCGGAGAGATAGGTATTGACGGAGGCTTCTTAAAGAATTCGGGCATTGAAATCAAAGAGATGAACTCAGGCTGTATATGCTGTTCTTTGGCAGGAGATTTTGAGGCTTCACTGAGAGAATTGCTTGAAAAGTATTCACCGAACAGAGTCATAATAGAGCCTAGCGGTGTAGGTAAACTTTCAGATGTATTAAAGGCTGTATCAGATGTGGAAAAAGATTTACCGGTTGAGTCAAATTCCGCCGTTACAGTAGTAGATGTAAAGAAATGCAAAATGTATATGAAGAACTTCGGTGAGTTCTTTAACAATCAGATTCAGTTTGCAAATACAATAATACTTTCAAGAACAGACCTTGCAGATGATAAAAAGATTGAAGAGGCGGTTGCGCTTATAAAGGGTGTAAATCCTGAGGCAACTATTGTTACAACTCCGCTTGATAAGTTGAGTGATGAAAAGATAGAGGAGATGTTGTCAAAACCTATAGATTTAAAGAGTGAGTTGTTGGAGGAGTTGGCAAGGGAGCACGAGCACCATCATCATCACGACCATGATGAGCATTGTGAGCATGAACACCATCACGACCATGACGAACACTGTGAGCATGAGCATCACCACGGCCATGATGAACACTGTGAGCATGAGCATCATCACGACCATGACGAAAACTGTGAGCATGAGCATCACCACGACCATGATGAACACTGTGAGCATGAGCATCACCACGACCATCATGACCACTGCGGATACGGACATGATCACCATGACCATCATCATGCAGACGATGTATTTGACAGTTGGGGCATGGAACAGGTACCTGCAATCAGTGAAGACAAGTTAAAGAGTATCTTGGACGGCTTTGCCGATGAAGAAAAGTACGGTGTTGTACTTAGGGCAAAGGGAATGATAAAGGATGCAAACAGTGACGACTGGTTCTACTTCGATTTGGTTCCGGGAGAGAACGATATAAGAAGAGGAGACGCCGAATACACAGGTAAGGTATGCGTTATCGGTGCAGGATTAAAGAGTGAAGAGCTGAAGAAGTGTTTTAGAGCATAGTGCTTGTTGAATGGAGATATTATGGAACAATTACCTGTTTTTGTCATCAACGGCTTTTTGGAGGCGGGAAAGACACAATTTATGAAATTCACAATGCAACAGGAGTATTTCAGAACTGACGGAAATACTCTTTTGATTGTTTGTGAAGAGGGTGAGGAAGAGTATGACGAAAAGCTGCTTGAATCCACTCATACGACTGTGAAATATATAGATGATATAAACGACTTAACTTTGCAAAAGATGGAGGAGCTTACCAAAGAGGTAAATCCTGAGAGAATACTTATAGAGTGGAACGGACTTTGGGAGCAGGATAAGCTTAAAATACCGGATATCTGGTTTATCAATCAGATGATTACCATATTTGACACATCAACACTTGATCTTTATATTAAGAACAAGGACTTGAAAGCATATATGGGTAAGATGTTAAGAAATTCGGAACTTGTAATCTGCAACCGAGCTGATGATATTGACGAGGATACACTTAGCGCATATCATCTTCAGATAAAGGCGATGGCTCCTAATGCCGAGATTATATTTGAAGGTGAAGAAGGCGAAATAACGGGAGATTTCAGTATAAACTTACCATATGATCTTGATGATGCAAAACTTGTCATAAAGTCTGAAGATTACGGCGTTTTCTATGTCGATACTATGGACAGACCGGAAAAGTATGACGGCAAAGAAGTAGAGTTTACGGCACAGGTTGTAAGACCGAACGGAATAGGTGATGATATACTTATAACCGGAAGAAGAGCAATGACTTGCTGTGAGGCGGATATTCAGTTTTTAGGTTTTGTATGCAAATATAAAGGAGCGAAGAACTTTAAAAATAAGGACTGGGTTAAGGTAAAGGGAAAAATCAAGTTCGAGATGAATAAACAGTATCGTGCAAAGGGACCTGTAATATATGCTGATGAGGTATTGCTTACAGGGCCGATAGACGGTTTGGTTCAGTTTTAGGAGGATTATGTCGGATTTAGAATTGCTGAATGAGGCAAAGAAGGCCGGAAAGATGGCATATGTTCCTTATTCAAAATTTAAAGTAGGGGCCGCACTTTTGACAAAGTCGGGGAAAGTAATACATGGCTGCAACATTGAAAATGCCGCCTATACACCTTGCAATTGTGCGGAAAGGACCGCTTTTTTCAAGGCAATATCGGAAGGAATATATGATTTTTGCAAAATAGCCGTTGTCGGAGGATTTGAAGATACCGGTTTTGACAATATGTGTACTCCATGTGGAGTATGCAGACAGGTGATGCAGGAGTTTTGCAATCCGAAAGAGTTTGAGATTATAATGTCTGACGGTGCAAATATAAGAAGTATGAAGTTGGAAGAACTGTTGCCTTTTGGATTTGGACCTGATAATCTGAATAAATAAAAATGATATAGGATGGTTTAATGAAAGAAACATTTTTAAATAAATTTATATTGGTTACTACATTGGGTGCAATACTCGTTACAGGTGCCGGAAGGAACTTATTCATAAAAGAAGTGAATGCATTTACAACTAAAAAAGGATATGTGGATGTAAGTAACTTAAATGTCAGATCAAAAGCAGGAACCGGAAACAATACTGTTGCAACGTTGCAAAGAAACACATCAGTCACTGTACTTGATGAGGTAAACAGTGACGGAATGTATTGGTACAAGATTTCATTTAATATAGGCTCCGGAGATAAGGAAGGATATGTAGCAAAGAGCTATATAAGAACCGAGTCCACAGCAAGTTATAAAACAGATGCAAATTTTGAGTCTTCAATTGCAGGCTTTCCTGAGAGTTATAAGAACAGACTTAGGGCATTACATGCCGAATATCCCAACTGGAAGTTTGTTGTACAGAATGTGGATATTCCATGGAATGAAGTAATAAAAAACGAATCGCAAGTCGGTCTGAACCTGGTATCAAAGGAAGCAAAGCCGTCTTGGAAATCAATGGAAAAAGGTGCATATGATTCAAAAAGCGGAACTTGGATAGGATATGATTCTGATAAGTGGGTATCTGCAAGTGAAGGTATTATAAGATACTATATGGATCCCAGGAACTTTCTTGATTCCACAAATATATTTCAGTTTTTAAACCATGGTTATTCCACAGGTGAGCAGACTGAAGAGGGTATTGAAAAGATGCTTAAAGGCACCTTTATGGAAAGTGAGTCAAGTAAAAAGACTGTCACTCAAGCAAGTGCGGCTGTTACACGAGCCACAGAAAAAAGTACAACAGCTAATAAAAGCAGTGAGACTTCAGCTGTAAAATCGGTTAAAGAAAGTAAAGGCAGTGTTGGCTATTCAAGTGCAAAAGCACCGGATGAGAGTACAAGTGCAAAAGAATATGTGAAGGTTGACGGTCCGATTGCAAACCCAAATGAAAGTGCACAGCTTGTGGGACCTATGGAAGAGCCCGAATCAAGTGTGGATTCTCCTGCTAAAGAAAGCGGCTCTGTTAATGAAAGTGATAAAGGTCCCGGATATACAGAGCCGGCAGCTACAACGGCTTATGTTCCGACAACAGAGTTTTCAGATCCTGAGCACGGACCTGGAGTGGTGAACGGTGATGCTATAAAAGAGAGTATCAGTTCATCAGACAGTATTTATGCATCAAGTGCGGCAACTGCAGAGACTGAAGATCCGAATGCACTCTCAAACGGAACAACTTATGTAGATATGATTATGGATGCCGCAAAGAAATCGGGTGTTAATCCGTATGTACTTTCAGCTATGCTTATACAAGAACAGGGTTATAAAGGAACTTCAGGGCTTATAAGCGGAGCCGGAGGTATATACAATTTCTTCAATATAGAAGCGTATCAGTCCGGAAATCAGTCGGCTACGGAGAGGGGACTTGCTTGGGCAGGAAGCGGCGATACATACCTCAGACCGTGGAATACAAAGGCTAAAGCTATAATAGGAGGTGCTTTGTACTACGGTAACAATTATGCAAAGGCGGGACAGAACTCATTCTATCTTAAGAAGTTTAATGTAATTGGAGATAACAGGTACAAACATCAGTATATGACCAATATAGAAGGTGCAAAGAATGAGGGTGCTATGCTTTCAAGAGCATACTCTGAAGAAGATAAGAACGGAGTATTTACATTCTATATACCTGTGTACAGGGATATGCCTGATATACCGGCTGCGATGCCTGACGGTAACTAAATATAAAGAGAGGAAAGTAATACTGTATTTACATAGTTTTATGCAGTAATGTCAGAGAATAAGATGAAGTATTTAAAAAATTCTAACGCAAGTGTCATCATACCTTCTTTTTTACTTGCCCTAATATTTTCAATAGCATTGACTTTCAATGCTTTTGCTATGGGTATCAGTATAAGCTTTGCAGATGTTAATGCAACAGTGGGTGATGAAGTAAATTTGGTAATGAGTTTATCGTCAACAGACGGAAACATTGACAGCGCAAATATAATGCTAAGTTATGATGACAGCATTTTGGATTTTGTCGGAGGAACAAATGCACAGGGTGGGGCAGGAAGTATAAAAGTAACATCAAATACCGGAACCAATTCAAGCAGTCAAAACTATTCTTTAAAGTTTAAGGCTAAGGCTGCCAAAGATACTACAGTAGTGGTAAGTTCATGGGAAGTCTACGACACCGATGCAAAGATGGCTACAATGCAGTCACAGGGTAGCGGTAAGATAAAAATAAAGGAGGCTGAAGTTGCTCCGAGTACAACTGCCGAGAGTACTGTAGAAAAGAAAAAGGAAGAGTCGACTACTGCTGCGGCAGATAAAAAAGACGCTTCACTTTCATCTTTGAAGGTCAGCCCGGGAAAACTTACTCCTGATTTTAAGAGTAATATAAAAAATTATGATATGAATGTTGCCGGAAATATTTCAAATATTGCGGTAAGTGCAAAGCCGAGACAGGACGGTTCAAAAATTGTTATTACAGGAAATGACAATCTTGTGGTAGGTGTCAATGCGGTAACGGTAAAGGTAACTTCACCTGACGGGTCTGTGGTGGAAAGTTACATCATAAATGTAAAGAAAAGTGAGATGAAAAAGACTCAGGAAGAGTCGACAACTGCCGAAGAGAATGTTGTTGCCGAGAGTGAAGGTGAAAGTAAAGATTCGATAGATATTGTTTCTACAGACAACGGTCTTACCATCGGAGGAATAGATTATCAGGTGTCCGACTCATTTGATAAGAATATTTTGCCTGAAGGTTTTGAGGAATCTACATTTACATATAAGGGCAGAGAAGTAAAAGCCGGTAAGATGAAGAATCAGGATGTATATATCTTATATCTTGTAGGTAATGACGGTTCGGGAGATTTTTATATCTATGACGATGCTTCAGATAAATGGTCTGTATACACTCAGATAGATACCAATACAAAAAGTATTACTGTAATGCCTCTTGATAAGGGTGTGGAAGTACCTAAGGGATTTATTGAGAGTATATTGGTCATAAACGGCAAGAAGATTCGCGGTTGGATATGGGGCAGTGACAATGAAAAGAGATACTGCGTGGTATATGCTATGAATTCCGACGGTAGAAAGGATTTTTACAGATATGATATGGAAGAAGGCACTATACAAAGATATTTTGTAGACCCTAATGCCGATACCGGAGTGTCAAAGGCTGAATACGATGTACTTGAAAAGAAGTACGAGAGAAGTAATGAATGGCTTAGAAATGTAATAGCTTTGGTAATTATATTGGCTGTATTTGTAATAATACTGCTTATTTCAAAGGCTCCAAATAAAAAGAAGACTAAAAAGGTAAGTAAGAAGGTTACAAAAAAGAAGAAGAATAAGAGTAACATAACAAAGAATGTAGATCTTATTTCAGACAAAGATCAGGATGAGGAGGCTCCTCTTGAATATATGCCTCTGGGACAGAAAAAGGAAGAGGTAAATGAGACAAGAGAGAATCAGTCCGATACAGATGACGGATTTGCCGAAGTAGATATATCTGACGAAACGGATGAATCGCCGGAGATAAAGGATGAGCAAAAAGAAGAAATAAAATCTGAACAAACGGATGAAGAGTCAAAGGAAGAACAAAAGAAAAAAGATTCGGATGACTTTGAGGATGTAGATGTTTAAAAAAGGGGCTGTTGCAAAAGCAACAGCCTATTTTTGTATTGTTTATTTCTTATTTCCGTATTTTGCTTCTGTGGTAAGACCTATACCCAGTTTACTTATAGTTTTCATATCAATATCGGAAAGCATTACACTTGAATGCATCTGAAGTCCTTTTAACTTTGGAATAGCATGCAGAGCTTTTCTTGCATTTTCATCCGTTGCGGCGGATATGGAAAGTGCAATAAGTGCTTCGTCTATATGAAGTCTTGGGTTGGAGCCGCCAAGATAAGTGGTTTTCAACTCTTGAACAGGTGATATAACAGTAGGTGAAATAAGCTTGATTTCATCGTCAACTCCACTGAGCGCTTTAAGTACATTCAATATAAGAGCGGCGCTTGCACCGAGAAGTTCCGATGTCTTACCTGTGATAAGTTCGCCGTTTTCAAGTTCCATTGCAGCTGCGGGAAGTTGTGTTGTCTCAGCCTTTAAAAGTGCGGCGGATACGACCTTTCTGTCGTCAATGCTTGTCTTTGCCTGCTGCATAATAAGTTCAAGCTTATAAACTTCATCAGCTTTACATTCACCCTTGGCAAATCTGCAAAGTGAATTATAGTATCTTCTTATGATTTCCTGTTTGCTTGCTTCTCTGCATACCTCATCGTCTATAATACAGTTTCCGGCCATATTTACGCCCATATCAGTAGGTGATTTGTATGAGCACTCACCGAATATTCCCTCAAAGATAGCCATAAGTACAGGATAAATTTCAATATCTCTGTTGTAATTTACTGTGGTTTTGCCGTATGCTTCAAGGTGGAACGGATCAATCATGTTCACGTCATTTAAATCGGCGGTTGCAGCCTCATATGCAAGGTTTACAGGATGTTTTAGCGGAAGATTCCATATCGGGAAGGTCTCAAATTTTGCATATCCCGCTTTAACTCCTCTTTTATTTTCATGGTAAAGCTGTGAAAGACAGGTTGCCATTTTTCCTGAACCGGGACCCGGAGCTGTAACTATTACAAGCGGTCTGGATGTTATTATATAGTCATTCTTACCGTATCCTTCTTCACTGACTATATGTGACACATTGCTTGGATATCCGTCTATCAAGTAAAGTCTGTAAACTTTTATACCGAGATTTTCAAGTCTTTCTTTAAATGTATCCGCACTCTTTTGTCCTGAGTACTGTGTAATGCAAACACTTCCCACGAAGAGTCCTTTACCGCGGAATGCGTCTATAAGCCTTAAAACATCAGCATCATAGGTGATACCGTGGTCTTCACGAATTTTATTCTTTTCTATATCAATTGCAGATATGGAAATAATAATTTCAGCCTGATCCTTCAGCTGAAGAAGCATTCTAAGCTTTGAGTCAGGCTCAAACCCCGGAAGTACTCTGGATGCGTGGTAATCGTCAAAAAGCTTTCCACCAAACTCAAGGTAGAGTTTGTCACCGAAACTTGCAATTCTTTCCTTGATATGCTCTGACTGTGTCTTCAAATACATTTGATTGTCAAAACCAACCTTCATAATATGCCTTCCTTTTTAAAAATGAACTATAAAATCAAAGGTACATTATAGCACTTTTAAAGACCGTATAAAAGGATAGAAAAGATATTTTCTTATATTGTAAGTAATAAATTTTTATTTAAATTTTAAAGAATAAATCTAAAAACATATATATTTTTAATACGGCTAAAGTGATATACTAAGGCGACTAAGAAAGAAAGCAGGTTAGCATATGAAAAAGCAAATTTTAGTAACTGTAATCGGATTGGCGATTGTTTTGGGAGCATGTTCAAATAAGGCAAATAATGCGGACAAGGCAGGTGAAAGTACTACTGTGGCTACAGACAATACAACTGTAGACAATACCGATACTACAGAAACAAGCATAGTTTTAAGTAAGGCAAAGATTCATCTTAAATATTCAAACTTGGCGGATAATGAAACAAGAGACAGAGTAAAGAATGCACTGGCAAAGGCAGGTCTGAGTGAGGATAAGATAAATAAGTTTTTTGAGGCTGTAGACGAGTACAACAATGCTGTAGGAAGTAAAAATCTTGTACAGGAGATGACAAGTATTGAGGCTGCATTCCCTACATTTGATCAAGATAAACTTATAGATGCATGGCTTAATAATAATCAAGGCTTTGTGGGCAGAAACTGTAGGATAACATCATATTCTTTGATGGGAGATTTTATTAAGGTTGGAAATAAAACTCCGGGAGATACCACTATGTTATTCAATGATTTTGCCGCAATAGATGCCAAAAAGATATTTGATGGTGTGGACAAAGAAAAGTTTGATACGATATTCTCATATATAGATGTAAACAATACACATGATACAAATGAACTTGCCGATGAGATAGTGAAGTCATGGAATGATAAGCAGATTTCATTTGACAATGACAAGATGCATATGATTTCAGTATTTATGACTATGGATGACGGCAAGAATGCGGTTCAGGAGTTTATAGGACATACCGGTATTTTGGTAAATGACGGAGATAAATATCTGTTTATTGAAAAACTTGCATTTGAATTACCGTATCAGGTAGAGGAGTTTGACAATCTGCAGGATGTTAATGACTATTTGATGGGTTATTATGACAATGATGCGGAGGGACTTACCGCAAAGCCTATTGTATTTGAAGACAATCATGTTATGAAAGAGTACAGAGTGTTAAAATAATACTTGCATTTATTAAGTTATTTTGTTTAAATAATATCATGGTCAGAGGTTGATTATATCGGTACCTGATATAACTTTGGAAACTTGGTGTTCTTAAGCGTTTTGACCGAAATATTATTATTATAGAGGTGTTATGGCTGAGAGAGTAAATATATTAAAAACAGACTATGAAATGGATCGCACCGACTGGACACAGGTCGTGTCTGCTGTATTTGGAGGTATGCTTCGTGTACAGGATATGATCGAGATGTATGTAGCAAAGGGACAGGGCTGGAATGTGGACTTTGCTACACATAAAATAAGAATCGGTAACAGCACATATCCGATTCAATTCATCGGAAGTGAATCAATCCGGTCAAATGATTGGCTATGGGGCTGGAAGAATATAAACGGTTTTGATGACAGTCTGCTTGAGCTTGTGGATGAGGCAAGGTCTTTTGGAGAGAAAGTGGGATTTGATGCTTTAACCGCTCCGAATCTGCCGCTTACACAGAGTGTTACAGGATATATTCTTTCTATGATTGCCTGCGGCATAAGTGATAAGAACTACGGATACTATCCGTGTAAACATTCGGGCGGAGTTGCCTTTGTAGCACTGTATGATTTGCCTGAAAAGTTCTTTGCACCGGCAAATTCTACAGGATTTATCAGCAATATAATGAAGGCAATAAGCCTTTATGAACTTGATCATAAGATATTGGTTGAGGGATTTTTGGCATGGAACGGCTGTGACTACCACTGGGAAGACAACAATATCTATGCGACTTTCGAAAACAAAGAACAGTTACTTATAAGATTTGAGAATATAGGTGACAAAAAGAGAATAAAGAATATTGACGGAATAACCCGATAAAAACAGGACCTCTGAAAAAGAGGTCCTATTTTATAGGTATTTTACGCTTTGACTTCGAAGGAGTTGATAAGAAACAAACTAATACAGGATTTTTGGCCTACATTTAGTTTTGCCTTGTAAATATATTTATAAATTGATATAATTAACTCAAGCAAACCAAGTCAATGATTTATAGTACGTGGTTTTATTCTTTATTCTATTCTAATCAGTTTCTTTAACATTTTTTTAAGGAGGGAGTATGGCGGAGAAAGACATAACACAAAAGATGCTTGAGCAGTACAATGATGTTTTTATGGATA
>ERZ773087.562-NODE-562-length-27129-cov-10.234986_pt1 | contig 27129 bp, 25 predicted proteins | sample MGYA00511375_ERZ773087 | MGnify/ENA primary metagenome ERZ773087 (study PRJEB29015, sample SAMEA2737995) | human oral metagenome | biome: human oral; feature: human-associated habitat; material: dental | place: China | collected 2063 ...
CATTGATCGCCTCGGGCACCTTGAACCACGCCTCGCCCGTCGCCATGCCGACCGCAAGATCGGTCGTGCCGACGCCCGTCGAGAAGCCGTTGACCGCGCCATAGGTGCAGGTATGCGAGTCCGCGCCGATGGTCAGCATACCGGGGCCAACAATGCCCTTCTCCGGCAGAATGACGTGCTCGATGCCGACACGCCCCTGCTCATAGTAGTGCAGGATGTCGTGCTTGCGCGCAAAGTCGCGCATGATCTTCGCCAGCTCCGAGGACTTGATGTCCTTTGCCGGCTGGAAATGATCGGGAATCAGCGCGATCTTCGTGCGGTCAAAGACGGGATGCCCCGTCTTTTCAAACTCCTTGATCGACGGCGGCCCCGTCACATCGTTTGCGAGCACCATGTCAAGACGGCACGTCACGAGCTGCCCCGGCTCGACGTGATCCAGTCCCGCATGGCGTGCGAGAATCTTCTCGCTCATATTCATGCCCATTCATAGCCCTCCAAAATATACAGAAAAAGGGGCTGTGCAGCCCCTCTCCAATTTGCCTTAAAAGCCGCGCTTAGTCCTTGCGGAGATCCGCGCCATCCTTGAGCCACGACATCATACCGCGCAGCTCCGCACCGACCTCCTCGATCGGATGCTCTGCGTGGATGCGGCGCTCTGCGAGGAAGTTCGCGCGCCCTGCCGCATTATTCTCCGTGAGCCACTGACGCGCAAACGTGCCGTCCTGGATCTCGCCGAGGATCTTCTTCATCTCTGCCTTCGTCTCGTCGGTGATGATGCGCGGGCCGCGCGTATAGTCGCCGTACTCCGCCGTGTCGGAGATGGACTTGCGCATCTTCGCCATGCCGCCCTCATACATGAGGTCGACAATGAGCTTCATCTCGTGGAAGCACTCGAAATACGCGATCTCCGGCTGATAGCCCGCCTCAATCAGCGTCTCAAAGCCCTTCTGGATGAGGTGGGTCACACCGCCGCAGAGGACAACCTGCTCGCCAAAGAGATCGGTCTCTGTCTCCTCCTGGAACGTCGTCTGAATGACGCCCGAACGCGTGCCGCCGATGCCGCGTGCATATGCGAGCGCGAGGTCAAAACACTTGCCCGTTGCATCCTGCCCGACCGCGAACACATCGGGAACACCGCCGCCCTCGCGGAACGTACGGCGGACGAGGTGTCCGGGTCCCTTCGGCGCAACCATGAAGACGTCGATGTCATCTGCGGGGACGATCTGGTTGAAATGGATGTTGAAGCCATGTGCGAACGCGAGCGCACTGCCGGACTTCAGGTTCGGTGCGATCTCACTCTTGTAGAGCGCCGCCTGCTTCTCGTCCGGAATGAGGATCATCGTGACATCTGCCTGCTTTACCGCCTCGGCAACAGGGAGAACCTTGAGCCCGTCTTCCTCGGCGAGCTTCGCCGACTTCGAGCCCGCATAGAGCCCGATGACGACATTGATTCCGCTGTCCTTGAGGTTCAGCGCGTGTGCATGCCCCTGACTGCCGTAGCCGATGACCGCGACCGTTTTGCCCTCGAGCACGCTCCAGTTGACATCCTGATCATAGTAAGTTTTTGCCATAGTACTCCCGCTCCTCACAATACTCATAAATTGTGTGTTCTCCCCGCTCGAGCGCAATGAGTCCCGTGCGGATGACCTCGACGATCCCGTAGGGTTTGATTACCTTCAGAAACGCCGTTACCTTATCATCGCTGCCCGTGATCTCAAAGATGATCGAGGAGGACTCCACATCGACGACGTGCGCGCGGAACAACTCGCCCATCTTCAGCACGTCGAGACGATTGTCATCGTCCGCCCGCACCTTGATGAGTGTCATCCCCCGACACGCCGCGCTCTTTTCGTCCAGCCGCTGAACCGCCCGCACAACGGGCATCTTTTCCAACTGCTTGATCATCTGCTCGACGAGATTCCCATCCCCCTGCATCACTACCGTGATGCGCGAGAAATCCGGCGACTCCGTCACGCCGACAGACAGGCTGTCGATGTTGAACTCACGCCGCGAAAACATGCTCACAACGCGCACCAGAACCCCCGTCTGGTTCTCAACAAAGACGGACAGTACGTGTTTCATGATAACAAGCTCCTCTCCGCCGCGCCGCAAAACTGTCTGTGTGGGAAAACTCCTTCATTATCGCCCACATATGAGCATTTGTCAATAAATTTTGGATGACGCCGCGTGTATACGTCTATACCCGCACCTCAAAGCGCGGCTTCTCCTCCTCGTTTTCCTGCGGAGCAATCGGTTTGACGGGCTTGGTGGAAGGCGGTACAGGCGCAGGTGCTGCGGGAGGCGGTGCAGGTTTTGCAGAGGATTGCTGCCCCGTCTGTTTTACAGTTGGCGGCACTGATCGCTGTGCAGTACGCGCATCTGTCCTCTGCGGTGCACGCTCCTCCTTCATCAGACGCTCGAGCGCCTCCCCCGCTGTCAGCCCCGTGTACTCGGGCAGGATCTCGCCACGCGTATCGCGCGCACGTTTCGTGCGCTCCGCAGCTGCCAGCAGATCATCGTGCGCGCCGCGCTCCGATGTCGGTCGCGGCTGCTCCTGTGCGTCCGTCGATGTCGTCCTCTGCTCCTCGGCACGCTCACGCGTGAGGATGCGCTCGCCGAGCGGCAGCTCCTGCTCCGTCTCCGTCTGCGGCTTCTTCTGAAAGAAGCGCCGAAAGGCGACGATCCCCACGACGAGTGCCACACCGATCATCCCCGCATAGTACAACCCGCTCGTTGCCGTGTAGGACGTCGGCACCTCGGGCGGCTTCTGCTCCGTCCCTGCAAGCTGCTGCTTCAGCGCCGCATTCTCCTGTGCGAGATCCAGACCCTTTGCCACATCTGCGCCCGTCTGCCCCTCAACCGTTGTACCGCGATCTACCTTCGAGGCAGAGGTCTTCACGGGATCGCCCTTCGCCGCATCCGTGCGCGCAGCGGCATTCGGACGCTCCGCCGCATCACTTGTCTTCGGCGCACCCGTTGTCGTCTTCGAGAGCGCACCGTTCCCCTGCGCTACGGAGTCGCGCGCCTGCTGCTCCGCCTGCGCATCGCCCGTCGTATGCGTCGTATTCGCCTGTGCGTCGCGCGCCGCATCCCCGAGCGTGATCTTCGGCGGCGACGGGGGTGTCGGCGGTGTCGGTGGGGTGATTGCCATAGCGCCGCTCCTTTCTCTTCTTTTCTTTCCCCTACTATAGCAGAAAATCTCGTCTGACGAAACAGGAAAAGCGTCCCGCCGCCACGGGACGCTTTTCGCTTGCAAAAATATACTCAGCCCTTATAGGCGCGCACGTTGAGGCGGTCGTGCCCCAGATCCTCGTCGATCTCCACGCGTGCAAAGCCTGCGCCCGTGAGCAGCTTCTCCAACTCCTCGCCCGTGTAGACGGACATATTGTCGACGATCTTCTGCCACTTCTCATGACTCTTCGTCCTGCCGCTCGCTTCATTCGTAATCATGAAGACACCGCCCGGCTTCAGCACCCGATGTATTTCTCCAAAACAGCGCGGCAGCTCCGGCCAGAAATACACGGTCTCGAACGCCGTCACAACATCGAAGCCTCCATCGTCAAACGGCAGCGCCTGCACATTTCCCTGCACGATACTGCACCGTCCCGTCGCAATCGCCGCGCTGTTCACCTCACGAGCCTTCTCTACAGAGACGGGCGAGTAGTCCAGCCCCGTCACACGCCCCTCATCCACCATCCGCAGGAACACGGCGACGTTCGCACCACCGCCACAGCCGCAGTCAAGCACCTGCTCATTCCCTTGCAGGTCGAGATGCGAAAAGCCCCACGCCGCAATGCCCGCATGCCCCTTGTTCATCATTGCAACGACAATCTTGCCCATCACACCCTCGGGTTTTCCTGTATTGCTAAAAAATTTCCGAAGCAGCCCCATGACCGCCCCTCCTTTCTGAAAATAACAAAAATTTTCCTGTTAAAAAGTACCTCGCGCACGATGCGCAAGGCACTTTGAAAACACACTATGATATTACAGCAGCGAGGCACGCAGCTCGTCGCCACTCTTCGCCGAGAGATAGGCGGGCGCGATGTCGAGGACGGTCTTGCAGCCCGTCACGCCCTCGGAGGCGAGACGGTGCGCCGCACGCGCGTAGGCAGCAAGGACACACGCCGTAAACTCGGGGTTCGAGTCGAGCTTCAGGCTGAACTCGATGATGTGCTTGTTCTCCCCCTTTGCACCCGTCGCGCCGGAGCGGAGGACAAAGCCCGCATGCGGCAGACCCGCATGATCGCGCAAGAGTTCTTCCTCGCTGATGAAATGCACGGTCGTATCGTAGTCCGAGAAGTAGTTCGGCATCGTCACGATTGCCTTCTCAACTGCCGCCGCATCCGCGCCCTCTTCAAGCACGACGTAGCACTCGCGCGTATGCTTCTCGCGCGTCGTGAGCGTCGGGTTCGAGCCGCTGCGCACGGCATCGAGCGCCGCCGGAACGGGAACGGTGTACTGCTTGGCATTCTTGACGCCCGGAATGCGGCGAATTGCATCCGAGTGCCCCTGGCTCACGCCGCGTCCCCAGAACGTATAGTCCGCACCGTTCGTGAGAACAGCGTTTGCATAGGCGCGCGTGAGGGAGAACATGCCCGGATCCCAGCCGACCGAGATCACGCCGATGTGCCCCGCAGCCTTTGCCGCCGCATCCACCGCCGCGAAGTGCGCGGGGATCTTTGCGTGCGTATCAAAGCTGTCAACCACGTTGAACAGCTTTGCAAACGCGGGCGTCTGCTCCGGCAGATCGGTGGCAGAACCGCCGCAGAGAATCAGAACATCCACCTTGTCCTTCCACATCTCCGCATCATCGGCAGAGATGACGGGCACGTTCGTGCGTGGCTTCACCGACGCAGGGTCGCGCCGCGTAAAAATTGCGACGAGCTCCATATCTGCATTTGCCTCGACGGCGTACTCCACGCCGCGTCCGAGATTGCCATAGCCAAGAATACCAATACGAATCATAAAAACTCCTCCCACCATCCCCCCGGACGGCGTAAATCATTGGAGAAAATGCAAATACACTTTCTCAGTAGTGCGGGTGCGCCTTCACATAGTCGACCGGCCGCGACCAGTCCACCTGGACGTTCGTCTCATTCCACAGGCGCGTAAGAGCCAGTTCGAAGCTCTTTCGATCCGCGAGCGGAGTGACGATCTCCTTCGTGAAGTCCATCAGCGTCTCATGCGGCACCTCGACCTCATGATCTGCGGCGAGGAAATCCTCTACCGCCGCACGCCCCTTCTCATCTGCGAGGTTCACCGTCGCAGAATGCACAGACGCATCGTAGTCAATCCAGCCGAGAACGTCGCCATAGCTGATGGCGACACTGTACGTATCACTCACTCGTATCACCTCTTATATTCGGTGGTCAACAATAAATATGCTTTATCGTCGCCTCCATCGGATATATCCAACCCTTACGGGCGTTTTTTATTATAGAACGATTCCACCGGACACGCAACCGCCCAATGAAAATAATTCTGTATACAGAAAGGGGGTTGTTGCACGAAGGTAAATTTATCTTTGTGCAACGCCCATCTTTTCGTATCGGGGCAGATTGGCGAAACAACGGTGACGAAAACTTGCACCTCTACAGAAATAGGGCACACGAATAAGGACGATTGCAATGCTCGCCCTTATTCGTGTGCCCTTATTGGTTTCTTTCCGACGTCTTCTTATGCCGCTTCTCTCAATAATACCAGATGCCGCTCCAACGTGCCGCCCTATATCTTTTGATGCAGTTTGAAGACGTTGTGTGCCAGTGCCAGCAGAATCGTCTCACCCAAGACACATGAACAAAAGAATGTCGCTTTACTTTTATACATGAATCATCTTTCATATTTGTGCGTGCTGCAACACTCTCCTGCACAAAACGCTACAATTCGGATTCTTCTGGACAGGTGTACGCATTGTGCTTATAATACGTGTAATATCTCAAAACCTCAACGCATTATCAAAAAGGAGTAATCACATGGACTACACAAGTAAGATCACCGTCGGCATGACACATGAAGCGGTGGACACGGTGACGGATGCAAATACGGCGCTGACGGTCGGCAGCGGCTCGCTCGCGGTGTACGCAACGCCCGCGATGGCGGCACTGATGGAGCGTGCGGCGGCGGAACTCTGCCAAGAGGAGTGTCCCGAGGGATGGACAACGGTCGGCACAGAGCTGCATATCAAGCATCGTGCAGCAACGCCGACGGGACTCACTGTCCGTGCCATAGCCGAGGTAACGGCAGTGGACGGGCGTGCAATCTCACTCAAGGTGACGGCGTACGACGAGCGCGAGGAGATCGGCACGGGCACACACACACGCTTTGCTGTTGCCGTCGAAAAATTTATGGCAAAAGCGGAGGGGAAGCGGTAACCGGGATGGGAAGCTAATAGGGTTAACCTCCAAGCCTCCCCCGTGCGCCACGGGGGAGGGGAACCGCGTAGGCGGTGGAAGGGGCGCTTGCAGCGATTTATCTAACACAAAGACAGCGGCTGCTGCACGAAGTTTTTAGCTTCGTACAGCAGCCGCCTTATTTTATGCTCTATTGCATTGTATTTTTCTTAGAATGCCCAGGCGATGTTGAAGCCGCCCGTGATACCCTTACGCTTGCCCGCATATCCCGTGAGGTTCAGACCATAGGTGACGGTGCTGTCCGCCGGAGCGAAGCGGTAGCCAAGCTCGAAGAGTGTCGTGCCTCCCTTGAGGCTCGTACCCGGCAGCCCAAAGCCCTGATAGGACGCCGAACTCTTGCCGTCAAATTCATACTCCCACGCAAGTCCTGCGTAGAGTTCCGAATCGAGGCCGTTCTTGATCGTATAGCGCGTGCCGAGGCGCAGGCGGCTCGAGTTCGACGCACCGAAGTCATACGTCTCACCGCTCGAGAGTTTCGTGCTCATCCCCGCCTGATGTGCATAGAAGTACTTTGCATAGGTCTCAAACTGGTTGCCGCTCAGGAACTCTCTCTTCTGACCGATGCCAAGATGCCCCGCAAAGTAATTGCTTGAGGTATCATAGCCCGTGCCGCGCGATTCGACGGTGCCGCTGTAGTCACTCTTTGCCTTACCGACGCGGAGGCTTCCCTCAATGTAGGTGCCGCTCATATTCTCCGACTTTGCCATGACGCCGAAGCCGAGGTAGCTTGTCTTGCCGTCGCCATGCGTACCATCATCCAGATAGGAGTCATACGAGCCGCGCCCGTACTCGACGAAGGGGCCAAATGTCAGCGAGCTGTCCGACAGCTCGTTGCGACGTGCAAAGCCGACGTTGAGGTTCCAGCCCTTCGCATCGACGTACGAGCCTGTCTTGAGCCGTGCGCTGCCGTAGCTCTGTGCGGCAAAGAGCTGATAGCTGCCGAGCATGGAAAGCGGTGCCTTCGATGCGTCGGTGTTCTTGCTGTTTGCAAGCGGCGCGTCCACGATGTCGGCAATCTGTCCTGCCGCTTCCTCTGCCGCAGGAATACCGACATTGACGATGAGGTCGGAGCCGCTTGCGAGGAAGGCGAGAGCCGCCGACTGCGTCTCGACGAGGGATTTCGCCTGAGGCGAAACCGACACACTCTTAACGCGTGCGATCAGCTCGTTCTTATAGCCCGACGAGGCGTTGACCGTATTACGCGTCTCAAGACCAAACGTATAGTTCAGTGTAACGCCTTTCTGCGTCTTGTACTCCTTGCCGGTAAAGTCATCCGTCGTGAGGTTCTTATCCGTGGGCAGTTTGACGAGGCTGACAATATCGCCGTTATGAATCGGCGCACCGTCCCCATCAATATCGATGCCAAGAGTCATCCCCCGAATATCCTTATGCGACAAATCGGTCAGCGTCAGCATCGAGAAACGCATATCCGATTTCGGGCTGAGGTAGAAGTTGAGGTTCTGGAAGCCTTCGAAATAGCCCACCGTTGTGCCCGTATCATAGATATTCAGCGTATTTCCGTCCGTAAGGGGTGCGGGACCATCGTTCGCGGGCGATCCCGTCGAAAGCCAGCCGCCGTAGACATGCCCCTTCACGGTCGTACCGCGCAGCGTGACGATGTTGTCTTTTGCCGTCTTGCCCCAGCCGCCGTAGACATTGCCGCCGATCATGCTGCCGTTGTCTGCAAGCCTGCCGATGGTAACGCGCCCGAGATCGACAATGCTCTTTTCCACGTCACCGCTGACCGAATAGCCGCCGTAGATATTGCCGACGACCGAACCATTCAGCACCTGAACGCGGTTGGATGAGAGCTTCAGCTTGCTCTCGGACTTTGCGCCGTAGATATTGCCCGTGAGATTGCCGTTCAGGAGGGTGACACTGTTGTCCGTCATCTCTCCGTCGCTCGCAATGTTCTTCGCATAGGCGCCATATACGTCACGGATGCTCAGAGCAGCATCGCGATCAATGGTGAGCGCGTTGCTCGTGAGGTTCGCCTTCTTTTCGCCCGTCGTGACACCGGCCGCAGCAAAGGTCTTGATGCCGTCCGCCTGCGTTCCCGTGATGAGAAGCTTGTTCCGCTCCACATCATAGCCCATCGCAGAGATTCCTGTGAACACCTCATCGCTCATGAGTTTGGCATCTGTGCCGTCATAGCGGCGATCACCGTCACGCAGACGGTTGACCGTCAACAGAACATCCTGCCCTGTGACCGTCCCCGTAGCCGTTGTCGTGCTCGCGTTGCCGTTGATATGCAGATAAGCTTCGTACGGATCGTTCGGATAGTAGGTCTTTGTGATATCCGTAGCAGAGTAGTTCGAGAAGTTCATCCCGTCCGCACTCTGAATGAGCCTGAGGGAATGTGAACCCATCCACGTCGGATCAATGTTGAACTTCTGCGCATCCACCGTGATCTTCTTAAAATTAACGATTGTGCCAAGACCGCCCGCTCCCTTGATATGGAGCATGGTCTTGCCGATGAGCGTGTTGTTGTGAAGAATGAATTTGAAGGTGTCGAAATTGCGAACCTTGTTGACCACAACCTGTTTCTTGTTGTCCGAGCTGTCGCCCGCCTGCACAATGAGCGTGTTGTCCGCGCCCGCGCCGGTATCGTTCGCACCGTAGATATCGCCCTCGATGGTCGCGTCGTAGCTGCCGTTGTCCGCGCCGAGGATGAGTGTATTCTTCGTCGCCTGACCTGCAGCCGCAGACCAGCCTGCGAATACGTTGCCCGTCACCTTGCCGCCCGTGATCTGAACGGTATTGTCCGTAACTGCCCCCGTACCTGCAGAGTAGCCGCCATAGAGCGTCCCCGCCGTACCGCCTGCCATAAGGACGCGGTTGTTCTGCACTGTGTCAGTATTATTGCTGCGCCCGATGTAGCCGCCATAGCCCTCTGTCACAGAGAAGGGATTTGTGCCCGTGGAGCGGATCTCAAGGGTATTCCCGTCATTGGGGGTTGTGCCGCCCGATCCGCCTGTCTTGCCGAGTGTCTTGGCGCCGTATGCAGTAATGCTGCGAGTCAGCGTGCCATCGATGGTCAGACGGTTGTGCTTGGTCGTCTGTCCGCCGTAAGAGAGACCGGCAAACCACTCTGCCTGATCCTTTGTTGCATCCGTCGCTTCGTATTTCACGTCGCCGTTTTGGAAACGGTTGTAGTCGAGCAGGACTTTCTTGCCTGTCGCCTCATTCGTATCCGTACGCAGGGAATACTCATAGTCCCCGTTCGTCTGCGTCACTGCCGAGGCACCCTGCGGATCGTAGTTTGTAAACGACAGCCCGTTGGACTTGGAAGCGTCGATGAGTGTGACCCGCCCCGCAATCTGCCGGTTCGACATCCGTGTCAGATCAAGTCCGAAGTTCGCAAAGTTCACGCTCTGCGTCCCGGTAAAGAGCTTACCCGAAGGATCCTGCCCCGTCAGCGTGAGCATGGTGTCGCCCGCCTGTACTCGATCGGTGAGGAAGAACTTGTAGTTTTGGAAGTTATAAACCGCCTTAACTGTGATGTCCTTCGCCTTGACATTCAGTGTGTTGCCGTCTGCTGTCGTTGCGCCGCCGTAGATGGTCGTATGCGTAAGGTCTGCGCTGTACTGCCCGTCTGCCGAACCGAGGTTGATCGTGTTCCCCGTCTCAACGGTCTTATTCGTCCCGTGGGCATAGCCGCCATAGATGGCGGAATCCACCGTCGAGCCGTCTTTTCTCAAACCACCGATGCGTCCGCCCGAGATGGTGACGATGTTCCCGCCGGATGATTTTTCCAGTTTATCATTGCCTGTGGGGAGGTCAGCATGAGTAATGCCGCCATATACATCACCGTGCACAACACCGTCTGTAATAGTAACCTCGTTCTTCGTAACGACAGCGGCATTGTACGCCGACGAGGTACTCTCACCACCGACGACATCATTGCGAACGTCGCCGCTTTCAATCGTGACCTTGTTGCCTGTCACCTCGCCGTCCGTACCTTTACCGTCAGACCATGCACCGTTGGAGAGTGCTCCGTAAACATTGTTGACGACGGCATCTGAGCCGGCACGAATTGTGACGCTGTTCTTCTCCAGGCGGGCAGTACCGTCTGTGTAGGCACCATAGATCTTATCGCCGAGCTTTGCCGTCCCCGTTACCGTGACCTCGTTCTCCGATGCCGTACCGATCCTCGTCAGATATGCGCCGCGAATGTCCTTTGCAGAGCCGCCGCTGATCGTGACTGAGTTCTTCTGAACGGTTGGTGTCTTCGTATCCTGTGAACTGCCCGATGCCCAGAAATCACCGTAGACGCCGTAGACAATTTTCTGGATATCACCCTCGGTGATCGTGACCTTGTTCCCCGTTGCCGTACGACTGGTACTGTCATCGCCATCGATATATGCGCCCACGACATCGCCGCCAATGACCGAGTGAACGGTATTCGTGATGAGATTCCCGCCGATGGTGACCTCGTTGTCCGCGACGGTCGTTTTGCCCGAGCCGCCCGTAACACCTCCGCCAACTACAGCGTTTTCCACAATGACCCTGTTGCTTTGAACAGTACCCGTGCCGCCAACAGAACGTCCACCGATGATTTCACCCGTTACCGTGCCACCCGTGAGAACAACACCATTGTCCTTGACACTGCCCTCGTGTTCCGCATGACCGCCGTAAAGGTTCGCCATCACGCCGCCCGTCATGCTGAGCTGGTTGTTAATGGCATCTGCTCCTGTGGTCGTCTTGCCGCCGTATGCCGAAAGCGTCCCCTGATATGTTCCGTTCGGCAGAAGTGTACCTCCTGCGTTCGTGATTTTCAGCTTGTTGTCACGGACGTTCTGCTTCTCCCAGATGGAATAGCCTCCGTAGATAGCACCGTTCACAGCAGCGGAACTGTTGTAGGTCGCATCGGCATTCTGGAAGCGGTGGAAGGTCGCATTAACTTCATTCCATGCTGTCGAGTGCTGCGGTATAAGAGGATAATCTCGTGTCGTATAAGAGTTCACCGACATCTGATACTCGTAGTCGCCGCTCACGCCATACTGATCCGCCGAATTTGAAAAACGCAGGTTAGATAAGCGATCATACCATGTCGGATTGGTCGTTGGTTTTCCGTCCTTCATCAGCGTAACGGTACCGACATCGCCGTAGTAGCCCTTCACGTCCTGATTCTGTGCATTGACGCCCTTGCCGCTCCACCCCGCTGCATCAACCTTGAAGTCTGCGAGGCTGACATTACGCCCGAGCGCATTTCCGTCCTCGGTCAGCGTGAGCATAGTGTCACCTGCATGAATGCCCGCATTCAGTGCAAACGTATATTTGTCAAAATTCTTCGCAGAGATTGCATCAACATTCTTTGTGCGGACGGTCAGTATGTTATTGCCGTAGTGAACCGTATCATTGCCGCCATAGAGTTCTGCCTTCGTAAGATTCGGTGTATAGCCGCCCTTCACATCACCGACGGTGACACGGTTGCCCGCCGTTGCTCCGTTGGTGGAGATATTCTCGGCATATCCGCCGTAGATTCTCCCCTCGACTCTGCCTCGCTCGATGACGACATCATTGTTATTCGCCGAGGTCTTTCCCCTAGCACCCGCAATAGCGATGCCGTCCGCCCCCGCCTTCACTGTGCCATATATGGTGCCGCCCGCGTTTGTAAGCTCCACCTTGCCGTGCGTCGCACCGCCCGTGACGGAGTACGCACCATAAAGCGCCCCTGTCACCGTGCCGCCGCTCATACGAACAGTATTTTCGATTGCTTTGTCCGTCCCCGTCTGCTGAACCATGCTCTCTGCATGACCGCCGTGGAGTTCCCCTTGCACCGAGCCGCCGTTCATCTCGACAATATTGTTGAATACGCTTGCCTTGCCCTCGCCGGCATAGGCATTGCCAACGAGGTTGATGTTGTTGATGGTGAGCGTATTGCCCGACACATCTGCGGTCGTCACCGCCTTGCCGCCCGCCGTAATCGTTCCGTTCACATAAGGAAGCCCGGGACTTGGCTGGATCAGTTTGCCGATGGTGAGATGATTGCCCGTTACAGAGCCGTTCAACAGATCCGTTCCGACAATATTGCCGTAGGGATGCGCCGCCGTCCCGTCACCAGTGAGGCGCGTGTCATTCATCTCAACCGACGTACTCTTGTCATCTGATGATTCCGCCGCCTGCGCCGTAGGCGCAGAGACAAACGCACCGCCAACGGCGAGTGCCACGAATGCGGCGAGCTGCCGCTGAGATTTCATTCCTTTGAGCATTGCTTTCTCTCCTTCACTACACGTTGGAAAGACCCCATCCTCATGGCGCACAAGGCGCCACATTTTTTCTCATTTATCTATTATATTATAACTATTTTCATCCGTCAATCTTAAGTTTGAGGCGTTCCCGTTCAAAGAGCGCCTTCACATCTCCTGCCCGTAGATGCTGTGGATCTCCTCCGTATAGTTCCCCGCCGCGTCACGCACGATGAGTGCAGGTTCATGGCGTATTCCCGCGAGCGAGGCTCCCTTCACCGCCTCGATGAGCATGAGGTTCGGCGCACGATCTGCGCGCGGCTGTACCATGCGCAGGCGCTTGACGGCGAGCCCCTCCGCATGGAGTGCGAAGACGATCTCGCCGAGGCGCTCGGGCAGGTGCACCATCGCGAGCCGACCACCGTGCTTCAGTGCATATGCTGCCGCACGCATGGTATCCGCGAGGGTTGCCGTGATCTCGTGACGCGCCGTCGCACGTGCGCCCATGCTGACCGCACCACTCTGCACAGGGCGATAGGGCGGATTGCTAAAGACGACATCGTATGACGCGCACGCAAAAAGTGCGGAAGGCTCGCGATAGTCGCCCTCCCGCACTGAGATTTTGTCTATGAGGTTGTTCATGCGCACATTCCGCGCAGCAAGCTCCGCCTGCACGGGATTCAGCTCGACCGCGGTAATCGCCCCCGCATGGTCGGCAATCAGGAGTGGGATAACACCCGTCCCCGTGCCGAGGTCGAGCACGCGCTCGCGCCCCGTGAGGCGTGGGAAATGTGCGAGGAGCACGGCGTCCATCGAGAAACAGAATTCATCCGTACGTTGGATGATCTGCCGCCCTCCCATGCAGAGGTCGTCGATCCGCTCGTTCGGACGCAGCTGAGCCGTCTCACTCATCGGATGCCTCACCCTGCTGCGGGTGCGGTGCACGGTTCTGCCGCCGTCTGCCCTGCGGGCGGCGGCGTTCGCCCGCGCTCTTTGAGGGACGCTCCGCACGCTCGCCCTGCTCTCTCCGCTCACCGCGTTCGCTTCGTTCGCCGCGCTCACGCGGCTTTGCCCCTGCGGGGCGCTCACGCCGCTCGCGACCTTCTCGCGGCACGCGCTCGCGCGGTGTACGCGGACGTCCCTCGTGCGGTACATGCGAACGCGGCTCACCGTCCTCGCCCTCGACGCGCGCGATATCCTCCCACGCGGCGATCACGGTTTTCCCGTCGTCCATGAGGATGGTCGCCGTGCGGCGCTGTTCGCTGACGGCGACAATGCGCCCCTCGGCGTCCTCGGCGATGACGCGGTCGTTCTGCGCGGGCGTGTACTCCGCCTTTTTCATGCGCATGCAGCCGCCGCAGCCGTAGCCGTCGCTCTCGTATTTCAGACAGCACATGAGCCGCCCGCAGATGCCCGAGATCTTCGTCGGGTTGAGCGAGAGGTTCTGCTCCTTTGCCATGCGGATGGAAACGGGCACGAAATCACCGAGGAAGGTCGCGCAGCACAGAGGTCGCCCGCAGCAGCCCATGCCGCCCATCATCTTCGCCTCGTCGCGCACGCCGATCTGGCGCAGCTCGATGCGCGTGCGGAAAACACCCGCGAGCTCGCGCACGAGCTGGCGGAAGTCGACGCGCCCGTCCGCCGTGAAGTAGAAGAGCATCTTCGAGAGGTCAAAGGTGAGTTCCACGTCGACGAGCTTCATCTTGAGGCCGAGTTCCCGTATCTTCTCCTCGCAGACCGTGCATGCCTCACGCTCGCGCGCGCGGTTCTCCTCAATGCGTGCGAGATCAGAGGCATCCGCGATGCGGTGCACAGTGCGCAGATTCGGCGGAACGGATTCGTCCGGCACCTCACGCGGTGCGATGACAACCTTGCCACACTCCATGCCGCGTGCCGTCTCAACGATGACGTGATCGCCCTCGGCAATCGTCAGCGATCCCTTACCAAATGAATATATCTTGCCCGCTGACTTGAAGCGGACACCTACAATCGTTTGCAAAACTTCCTCCGGAATCTATATCAACAACTCATGTGAATTGTTTTCGTGCACGTAATAAAAATGCCTCTGCCTGCAGTGCAGGGTTCACGTTCGCGGCAAAGCGCCGTGATAGCTGCCGCGTTCCCTCTATCAACGAGAAGATGTCGGCATCTGTCATCTGTGTAAGAAGTGCAGCGAGCTCATCCCGTTGGTCGATGTGACAGAGCGCCTCGCTCCCGCCGTCCTCACGCAGGAGGAGGAGGTCGCGCAGCGCCATCTGCATATAGGAGAGCCATGCCGTGCGCTCTGCGTGTGAGCGTGCACCGAGTGCCTCCGCACGCGCCCAGATGTCCTCGACATCGAGGCGTGGGAGCTCCGTGAGGAGCGCGAGTGCATCGTCCCGCAGCGAGAGCCCCTCCTTGGCGAGAACATAGGCGCGCCCGAGGCTGCCGTCCGCGAGGGCGGCAATCGCCGCCGCATCCTCTGTCCCGCGCGTCCTGAGCTCTGCCTCGATCTCGCTGCGCGGCAATGCACCGAACGCAATGCGTACAGCACGCGAGCGGATGGTCGGCAGGATGGCATCATATGCATTCGTTATGAGGATGAAGAGCACTGCACCCGCCGGCTCCTCAAGTGTCTTGAGGAGCCGATTTGCCGCCGCCTCATTCATGTGGTCAGCACCGTCGATGAGGATGATCCGCCGATCTGCGCTGACCGGCGCGCCCGACGCCGCGACGAGGATGTCACGTACGGCGTCCGTGCGGATCATCGCTGCACTCTTGCCGCGCGCTTCGGGTGCAACCTCGAAGTAGTCGGGATGGACACCCGCCGCCATCGTACGGCATGCCCCGCAGTGCCCGCATGGCGCATCACCCGCAGTCTCACAGAGCAGCGTTCGCACAAGCACGTGCGCCGTGCGTCGCTTGCCAACGCCCTCGATGCCGCAAAAGAGAAGTGCATGGGGTAGGCGCTTTGCAGCCGCAAGCGCGCGCAGACGGGAGATGATTTCCGCATGACCGCGGATGTCTGTCCAGTCCGCGGGGAACGCCTCGCATACCTCTTCACTTGCGGGCGCCGCAGACGCAGTCGTCTTCGTCCGCGCCATCACATATAGAGATCGACGAGGAGGCCTCTGATGGCATCATGACTCGCGATGATATCGAGCTGATCTGCCTGTCCGAGGCGGATTTTCTCTGCCATCTCCTCCAGCTTCTTATCAATCTTGCGCACGGAAGTGTATACCTTCTGCCGCCCGAGGCGATCCCAGCCTGCCTGCGTATGCAGCTCATACATACTGCCAACTGCCTCACCGATGAAATTCTGGATGAGAGAGCGATAGGAACGCAGCTCGTCAAACGTCGGCGACTTTGAGAGGCGTGCGCCCTGCTCATCGATCTGCTCGAGAAGGCGATCCATCGCCTCGCGCGACATGGCGGATTCCTGATCCGCCAGTTCCATACTAAAGTCCGTCGCTGCGCCGCGCACACCCACATCCGTCTCTGCACGCGGCATTGTGAGCGATGTGCTCCGCGCAATGCTGCTGTCTATCTTCATCGCCATTGCGTCCACCAATCCCTTTTCAAGATGAGTCAATTTACCCATTGTTCATTATAGCCCGAACAAAGGGCAAAGTCAAAGAGGTAAATTGACTTTGCTGCCATACTTTGTTATCCTTATCTAACAAAAAGAATTAATTGTGGAAAGGGTTTGAAGACTATGATTGAGGGCGAAAAACTCGCTGCACTGCTGAAGCACGGGGCTGCGATTCATATCATCGAACCAGATGCCGAGATTGACTACTACGGTGCCCTCGAGCTCAGCGATGAGGAGCAGGCAGCGGGAAGGCCTGCAGGAGCACTCGCCGTGCGCTTGGATATCCCCGTGGGAAAATTTGTCAACACACCCGAGCCCGGCCGTGTTTTTCAATGCCATCTCACAGGCTCCGGCTGCGTCTATCACTTCGACGTTCCCTATCGCTCTGCCTCCCCACTGCCCGATACGATCTGGTACATGGCACTGCCGGAGAGCGCCGAGCGCATTCAGCTGCGCGATTTCGTCCGCGTACCGATTCCAATGTCCATCGAGGTGAAGCTGCCCGGCAATCACGGCAGCCTCAAGGACTACCGCGAGGTCGCCCTGATCGACATCAGCGGCGGGGGGCTTTGTTTCGTGCACGACGAGCCGCTGATTATGGACGCACCGATCTCTGTACGCGTACCCGATCTGCCACGCATCGGCACGCTCGAGACGGAGGGTACGATCCGCCGGGCAACTCCCATTGAGACGAATCTCGGCATGACATACCACATTGGCGTCATGTTCGGCGACACGCTCAACAATCGCGAGCGTGAACGCCTTGTCCAGAGCATCTATCAGCTGCAGCAGAGCTATCTGCGCAAGGGGCTGAAAATCCCCCAGATCGACCATACAAAGAGAAGCTGAATATGCGAAAGGGGCTACACCTGTCGTGCAGCCCCTTTGAGTTTCAAAGAAAGAGCGCCCCTTCCACCGCTTGCGCGATCCCCCTCCCCCGTGTCGCACGGGGGAGGCTTTTTATGCCCAGCGCAGCTTCATCATCTCCGGATAGACCTCCTCGAGCACCTGCAGGCCGACACCGACCATCGCCATGAAGCTGTCCGCCTGAAATACGCCCACGTGCAGATCGAGCGGCAGATCGATGTCCACGACGACATCCCGCTCATCATCGACCACAAATTTTACGTAGCGATACTGACTGTTCCAATCGTTGAGCTTCTCATGGAATGCCTTTGGATCGGCTCCCTCCTCCAGGCGCACGAGCCCGAAGTACTTGATCTTGATAAAATCGTTCGTGTCACCGTTCTCTGTGACAACAATCGCAATGCTCACAACACTGCCGTTGTCGAGCTGCTGACGCATGCGGATGATGTGATCCTCTCCGTCCTCGGTCACATCCTCGCCATATTTCATATCCTGCTTGTCAAGTTCCGCCTTGATCGCTTCAAATGCGCTGTTCTTGAGCCCTTCTTCGCTTCCGCTGAAGCCGTCAAAAAGTCCCATACAGTTCCTCCGTTCAACTTGCGTATTTTAGGATTTCCTGATAAATTCAGTGATTCCTTTATTCCTGCGGACGCGGCTTATGTCCGCGCGTGCAGAGCTCCATCAGATCATCATAGACCTTCTCCACGATACGCATGCCGACGCCCATCATCGCCATGACGCTATCCGGCTGGAACTTTCCCTTGTGAAGGTCGAGCGGCAGGTCGATATCTACGACCACATCCTGATCGCGGTCAAGGCAGAGCTTCACATAGCGGAACTCACCATTCCACCCATTGATCTTGGAAAGCAGCTCTGCGCGCTGGTCCGCATCCTCCAGATAGGCGATGTCATAGAGTTTGATCTTGATAAAGCCGTCCGCATCATCCATCTGATCGTACAACTCGCGCACGACGATGACCGCCGTGATGGCCTCGTCGTTCTCGAGTTCATTCCTCATGTAGAAATATGTTTCCTGGCGATCTTCCTCACTCTCATCACTGATCTCGTAGTTCCAGTCATTGCGATCCAGCTCTTCCTTGATCGCATCCTTGATTCCCATTACGGCGGTCTTTTCACCGCCTTTGAATCCATCAAAGAGTCCCATTTGTCCCCTCCATATCTGCCCTCTGCTGAGGGCAATGTCCCCATGTTTATGGCGCCGGAGCAATGAAACCGACCGCGTCAAGCGTATCGATTGCAGCAGTGCCGCGTGCATTTTGAAAATCAAGCGTTGAGACGACGACCTGTCTGATATATTTCTTTTCGCCGTCTTCGTAGTAGCTGCTGATGTCATGAATCACGAGCGGTCTGCCCCCCGCATCCCGTCCGAGATAGAGCATGACGTGGCCGGGACGAAAGAGGAGTGCGCCCGGCGGCACATCTGCAAGCAGTGCATAGCGCTCTGCCGCAGATAATCCGGCAAGAGGCAGAAGCGAACAGGCACGCTTCTGCATATCCGTATCGCGCGGGAGATCCAGTCCCATCGCGCGATAGATGTTCTGTACGTAGGATGAGCAGTCCATCCCCCCGTTTGCCCCGCCCCAGCCATACTCTGTATAGAGGGGTGCGAATGCGAGGCGCATGAGATTGTTGCGGGTGAGCGGCAGACGCCCCACAGCGAGGCGTCCGTCCTCGGGTACGCGTACCTCCCGCATGGCGAGCTGCCCCCCAGCATCCCGCACGGGCAGGAGAAGACGATCTGTCCCATCCGCCGCCCGTCGCCCCGGGATCTTTGCCCCGAGCTGATAGAGCCGCCCATCAATCGAGAGCTGCGCTGCCGTCACGGTGAAGAACTCCTCCGGTGCAGCAAAGCCGCGCCATGTCTTCCAATCTGTCGCAGCAAGCGCGTGCACATCAACCCAGCCGCGATAATCGCGCGTCTCGACAAAGGCAAAGCGCGCATCCTGCGAGCGGTGGAGCACGAGGACTGCCTCCCCGGGATCGAGCACCGTACCCTGTAGCTCGTCATAGCGCAGATCATCGGGGGACTCAAACCATCCTTCATCCGTCGGCAGGAGTCGCACATCGGCACGGCGCAGGGCGACGGCAGGATGTGCAGTCACAGTCGCGCCAATACCCTCAATGGCACGATTGTCGCATACTGCCTGCCACTGTTCTGTGCGGAGGAGCTGCCCCTCTGCGTAGAGATCCGGCAGGGCACGATCTGTTCCCTGTGCAGCCTCACGAATCTGTGCGCGTACCGTTTCTCCCGCGCGCGTCTCCGCCGTATTGATGAGGTCATGTACCAAATCCTTCGCCGCAAGACGACGCGCATACGCCTCTCTCTCCTCCCCACGGAGAAGCGGTGCATCGCCATCCGCACGCAGCCAGTAATCAGCAGTTGCTGCCGCTCCCTGAACGGGCAGCGCCGCATGTGCAGGAACCACCATCAAGAGGAGGATCAGAACTGCACCGAGAACGCCTGCCCACAGGCGTCCCCGCAGAGCGTATTCAGGCACCCTGCTCTCCGTTGAGCTCGCTGAGCCCCCAAGCGAAAAATGCCTCCATGCCGAGGAAGGCGAATTTGTTGTCCGTTACCGCCTCGCCGAACTCCTCCATTGTGCCAATGGCAAAGGAGCCTGCATGCCGCCCCGGTGCGCGTGTGGGGAGATCCCCCCGCGCCCCGCGCTCGAAGAACGCCTTTGTGTCATTGTTGACGGCGACAAGCTCGTTCAGGAAGTTGCGCGCCATCTTCATTTTGCCGAGGCGGTAGAAGAGCATCGCAAGCGGCAGATACATCATCGCCACGCCCTCTTCGTAGCGCTGATACAGCTTGATCGCGGCATCGCCCTCCTCGATCGCCGCATAGATGAACATGAGCTGGTAACGGCGTCCGAGCGCATCGTGCTCCGAGAGGCGGAGCATCTCCTCGCACTCCTTCGCTGCAAGACGGAGCTTGCGTGCCGCGAGGAGCGCCTCGAGATAGGAGAGCCGCAGGAACATATAGGGCTTTGTCGCGGGCATCGACCAGAACTTTCCGATGTTCTCCTCGGCGAAAAGTCCCTGCTCCTTTAGGCGCTCAGTCGCCTTGCGCGTCAGATCCTCGTAGTGGTGAACCCGGTCGTCGGCATTCTTGGCGAGGTACTCGATCTCCATGCAGGCAGCAGTGATGTTGTCCGGTTCCTCCCGCAGGGCGCGCTTAATGATGCGGTAGCGTTCCTCCCCCGTCTTCTTGCGCGCGCGTGCAATCAGCTCGTCCGCAGTGAGCGTCTTCACCTCACGCGGCAGATTCGGATTCTCACGCAGTCGCTGGCTGAGCTCCGATACGATCTCAGTCATGCGTTCGACACTGACCTTGCCACCTTCAGCCTTTACCATGCGGTTCAGTTCAAGCTGCATCCATTCCTTATCTGTCATGCGGTGTCCCTTCCTTTGCTGGTAGTTCCTAGCCCTATTATACCTTGTTTTTTGGGAAAAAGCTACAAAAAAGAACTGCCGTCGCGCGTATTGCAGGACGGCAGTCCCTTTGCTATTTTTTATTCTTCTTTTTTTCTTTCTTATCCTTCTTCGCGGGCTTTTCAGGGGTATTGTCGGCGGGTTCCGCGAGCTTTTCCTTCTTTTTCTCCAGCGCTGCACGATCCGCATCGCTTAGAATGCCGCGCGAGCGTCGGATCATCTCCTCCTGATGCCCGACCGCATAGTTGATGATCGCATCGAAGAATTTCTTCTCAACGTCCCTGTCCGAGAGCGACGAGAGTGTGAGCTCCTTCGTGTTCTCCTCGCGAGAGAGCGTCCCCCAATGGCTGTCCAGATCCTCATGCGCCGTCACGTGCACAACGCCCGCGCGCAGGTCGATCAAGAGGTACTCCGCTGCGCCTGTGAGGTCGCTGTAACCGTTCAGCGGCAACATGCGCCAGCGGCGCTTGGACACAACGTCCTGAATCTGGATGTTGTCATAGATGCGGAGCGTCGGCACCACAATCTTTGTTAAGTCGATGTAGCCATGCGCATCCGAGGCGTACTGAATCTGCTCTTTGTTAAAGTAATAGCCTTGCCGCGCCGTTGACTGCACCCATTCATAGATGTGCTTCGGTATTTCCTCCGCTGCAGACGCGGGACGGGTGCCCATGAACAGGGCGGCACAGACGAGGAGTGCCGCTCCCCATTTTTTTTGCACGTATCATCGCTCCCATCAAAAACTGTTTTCAACAACTCTCTATACTAGTCCAAAAAACTGAATTTTTGCTGAACATGAAGCCCGCTTAAAGCCCCGAGTGGTACTCCCAGTCATCCGCATTGTCGAGGCTGTCGAGCTCATATGGCGTGCCCTGATAGACATAGTAGTTCAGCCAGTTCGCAAAGAGAAGGTGCGCGACGCTGCGCCACCGCACGACGGGCGCGCGGTTGGGGTCATCCTCGGGGTAGTAGTTGCACGGGATGTCGGGATCGAGTCCCGCCGCGAGATCGCGGTCGTACTCCGCCTTGAGCGTCATAGGATCGTACTCGGCGTGTCCCGTGATGAAGAACTGGCGGCGACGCAGATTCGCAATGATGTAGACGCCCGCATCGCCCTCGGCGAGAACGGTGAGTTCCGGCACACGTTCAATATCCGCGCGCCGCGTCTCCGTGTGCCGTGAATGCGGTACATAGAAGCTGTCGTCGAAGCCGCGCAGAAGCGCCTCGTGCTGCACGCAGAGGCGGTGTTCATAGACGCCGAAAATCTTCTTGTCCGTCCAGTATTTGGGGATGCCGTAGTGGTAGTAAAGACCCGCCTGTGCGCCCCAACAGATATGGAATGTGGAGTAGGCGTGTTTACGGCTCCACTGCATGATCTCGGCGACCTCGTCCCAGTAAGCGACGCGCTCGAACGGCAGCTGCTCGATCGGCGCGCCCGTGATGATGAATCCGTCGTACTTCTTATGCCGCACCTCTGCAAAGGTGCCGTAGAACTCCGTGAGATATTCGCGCGAGGTATGCGACGGGACGTAGGACTCCGTGTAGATAAAGTCCACCTCCACCTGTAGCGGCGTATTACCGAGGAGTCGCAGGAGCTGCGTCTCAGTCACGTCCTTAATTGGCATGAGGTTCAGAATGAGGATGCGCAGCGGACGAATATCCTGACTGTACGCGCGCGCCGCATTCATGACGAAGATGTTCTCCCCCTCGAGAACATTCGTCGCAGGCAGATTATTTGGTATTTTAATCGGCATTGTTTCCCGTTTCCCTTCCCTGTGAAAGCGCGGAGCTATTCCGCATTTCCAAAATCAATGCACCTGATAGCGGTTGACCCATGTACTGTAGCCGTCTGCAAAGGCGCGCAGGCGAATGAGACCACGCCCCTCGGGCGCCTCGCGCACAATCATGCGGTAAGCGCCCTCATAGCCATCGTCCAGCGGCTGCCAGCCATCTGACGGCGACCAGTAGCGCCCCGTGACGATGCGCTCCGTGCCCTGTGGCAGGTTCACCGCACGCTTGTCGAACTTGATCTCGACAGCCTTGCCGTCGGCATCGCGCACCTCCGTCCACGCCCAGAAGACTAGATTGTCCCCCATGCGGCGCATCGTCGAGGTGTCCGCCGTTACCTGCGTCTTGATCCCAGAGACCGTCTCATCCGTCCACAGGAGAATCCAGCGGTCATCAGCGCGCAGGCGATTCATCTCGCCCTGATGAAAGACCATATCAACAATAGCGGCATAGAACTCCTCATCGAACTGCTGGGAGTTCATCTCCTTCTCCGTCCCGACGCCCTTCGACCAGAGGACGTTGCCCGCCGCATCGTAGAATGTCTCACCGACGTATTGCAGGAGACGCGTTTGCGGTACGACACGCACCTGCGCAATCGCATAGGAAAGCTGACTCGGACTCGTGATCACATGCCCGATCTTATAGTTGCGGATCGTCTCCTCCGCCCCCTCGTAGCTGAACGATGTCCGGATGTCCGCAGTGAGCTCCGTCGCCACCGCCTCCTTTTTCCCCGTGGGCATGACGCTCTGCGTCACACGAACAGATGCCGGCGCGTAGAATTTCGAATACTTGTCATTCGAGCTCAGCCACGTCCATGCCCGCCCGTCATCGGCGAACGCCGCAGGGCACAGTAGCAACAAAAAGAGCAGGGATAGAAGCATCCCCGTTCCATATCGTATCGTTGTGCTCATCTCATACGCTCCTCTCTCATGCGAGCGCGACGCTCTCCCGCGCGCGTCCGCCCGTGAACCGTATTTGCTCGGTGTAGCCGAAGGAGCGTGCGTACTGCACTGCCTCCTCGTTGTAGCGCGCACAGTCCTCGGGCTTATGCGCGTCCGAGGTTGTGATGATCGGCAGATCGTGCGCCTTCGCCGTGCGCATAAAGTCCGGGTACGGCGAGAATTCCTCCACGGGATAGCGGTAGTACGTCCCCGTGTTGAGGTCGACAATCATATTGGCGCCCTTCATCGCCGTTGCGACGCGTTCCAGATACGGTGTCACGTCGAATTCGGGGAAGTGGCGGTAGAGACGGATGTTGAACGGGTGTCCGAGCGCATCGTAGAGCCCGGACGCCGCGAGTTTTTCCACTTCCTCCGTATACCATTCGTAGATTTCTTCGAGCGGATGCTTGTCCCACTCCGCTTTGATTGCCCCCGTATCATATGCCCATCCGCGGAGGAAATGCACAGAGCCGATGATGTAGTCAAACGGATAGGCGCGGAGGATCTTCGCTACTGCCTCCTGATCCTGAAAATTGCAGACCTCGATGCCCGCGAGCACCTTGTGCTTTTTGCGGAGCTTTTCAATAAATGCGAAGTATTCATCGAGCGTGTACTTGAACTTGTTCGACTTCAGCCATTTGCGCTGAAAACTGCCCACGAACGAATCGTCCAGGATGAGATCGTCGTAGTAGAGCTGCTCAAACTCCGGGAATGTGTGCGAATGCTCGGAGAAGCCGATCTCATAGACGCCGCGCTCCGCCGCCGCGCGGAAGAAGCCCTCCGCATAATCCTCGTCGTAGGAACCGTATTCCAGATGCATATGATAGTCAAAGCGCATGTGCTGTACCTCAGTCAAATTCGCCCGCGAGAATGCGTTCGCAGACCGCCATCACACCGTCTGCACTGTTGCTCGGCGCCATGTAACGCGCGCGTTCCTTCACCGCGGGAATAGCGTTCTCCATCGCAAAGCTGTGCGTCACCGCGTCCATCAGCTCGAGATCGTTCTCATAGTCACCGAACGCGGCGCACTCATCGGGCGCAATGCCGAGGCGCGCCTGAATCTGCCGCGCGGCGACGCCCTTGCTCACGCCGAGATTGTAGAGATCGACCCACTCCGTACTCGAGAGCGAGACCTGCAGTCGATCCGCGTATGCCTGCATGACGGGAAAAATCGTCTCCTCGGCGTGCCCCGTGAAGTCGCAGAACGACATCTTGATCGGCAGATCGTCCACAGAGGCAAAGTCCTCCACCACCGCCGACTGTGACACATATTTCGCTAGCTCCGCGCGGAACTCCGGCGCATCATCGGCACTGTGGAGATAGCCCTGCTTCTTCCCACAGAGCACGGAGCGCACGCCCCCGATCTGCTCACCCGTATGCATGACATCGAGCGCAAGCGCGCGATCCACGGGGCTCGAGAAGAGCTCGCGGTCATGCTCCATCACCATCGTGCCGTTCTCCGCCACGAAGATCAGCTCGTCCCGCCATGCGGCAAAGGTCTGCACGAGCGAGGCATACTGCCGCCCCGATGCGGGCGCAAAACGGATGCCGCGCTCCTTCAGCCGCTCATACATAGCGCCGAAACCTGCGGGCAGTTTGCCGTTTTCATCGAGCAGCGTCCCGTCCATATCCGAAAAAATCAGCCGTATCATCTCGTCACCTTTTCTTTGTATACAACGCTTTCATTATAACAAAGAATCATTTTCCCCGCAATCAAAAGACGCCTGCAAAAAGAGCCGTCATCGCCTCCGCAAGTACGACGCCGTGCTCCCGCGCACAGGCGACCGCACGCCCCAGTTCCTCCGCGTTCAGCGTGATGGACTTCTCACAGAGGACATGCTTGCCCGCAGAGAGCGCGGGGCATCAGATAGTCGATATGCGTATTGTGCGGCGTCGAGATGTAGACGATATCGACATCCGGATCATCAAAGACATCCGCCATCCGCTCATACACCTTCGGAATGCCATACTGTGCCGCAAACTCCACCGCCTTCGCATGCGTCAGATTGCCCACTGCATACAGCCCGCCCCGAGCTTTTGGAGTGCTGCGGCAAGCTCATGCCCAATCACGCCGCAGCCGAGCGACGCCCAACGATATCTGACATTTGACATAAAATCCCCTCCTTTCCGCATTCATTCGACATGAAGAGGTTTTTTCCTGTTATGTGCGACGCATTTCAATCCTCCGAATATGTGCTATAATAGGAAAAAAGGTCGGAGGGGAAGATCATGCTCACGGAACGAATCAACGCACATCTGCGCGAGCTCAGCGAGGCGGATCGCTGCATCTGGCGCTATATCGAGGGCAACCGCACAGCGGCGAGCCGTGCCTCCATTCACGAGCTGGCGCGCACGTGCGCCGTCTCAAGCGCGTCCGTCGTGCGCTTCGCGCAGAAGCTCGGCTTCGACGGATTCGGCGAGATGAAGGCGATCATGCGCATGGAGAGCTCGGAGAGCGCCATGCCCGCGCACGATGTGAGAGCCGCGCTCGGCAGCTTCTACGACCAGACGTGGCGCGAGCTCATGCGGCGTGACTACACGGGGGCGAGCCGCCTCATCCGCGAGGCGCACCGTGTCTTTGCCTATGCCTCGGGCTATGTACAGACGAATGTCATGCAGGAGATGAAACGACTCTTTGTCTACGACAATATCTTCATCTACGAGATTGCGGGGCGCGAGGAATTCTACTCCGTCTATCAGGCGGCGGGTCCCGACGATCTCTTCATCTTCGTCTCGCTCTCAGGCGAATCCGAGCGCGTCGTGGAGTTTGCCGAAAAGCTGAACCTCAAGGGCGTCCCCATCCTCTCGATCACCCAGATGCGGCACAACGCACTCGCCAGCCGCTCGACGGAGAATCTCTACGTCACACCCGCCGAGTTCGGACTGCCCGAGAACGAGGCGCGTCTGCAGTTCAAGTCCATGCTCGCCTATTTCCTGCTACTTGAAATTTGGTACGTCAACTATCGGCTCTATGTGCAGGAGAGGGCGGGATAAAACGCTCTAATCGAAAGAAACGTGCGACCGTCACAGGCGCCCCTTCCACTATGCTCCGCATGATCCCCCTCCCCCGTGCCGCACGGGGGAGGCTTTGCATTACGGCATATTAGCTTTCCCCGTCGCAATGGGGGAAGTGGCACGCCGTAGGCGTGACGATAGGGGCGCCCCCACATGAAATAAATTTCATCCCATGTACTTCGATACCATCCCCGTACATCCTGCCCAAAAGCCGTGAAGCTATTGCATTCGCGGCTTTTTTACGCTATCTTATAGACAACGGATTTCATATTTAGTTTCAGTTTCATTCTCGGGAGGCGCAGAGCTTCCCCGCCGTAGGGGTTTGGTTTTGGGATAAGGAGGAACGCACATGGCACTCAGCAAAGATGTCATCATGCAGAACATGCAGCGGTTCGGCGGCGCGATGTATACGCCCGTCATTCTGTTTGCATTCTTCGGACTTACGGTGGCGGTGTCCATCGTCTGCAAGAACGAGGGGCTGCTCGGCAGCATCGCCGCACAGGGCACACTCTGGTACGATTTCTGGTTCGTCGTCGAACAGGGTGCGTGGACGGTGTTTGCGCAGATGCCCATTCTCTTCGCCATCGCCGTGCCGATCGGCTTTGCAAAAAAGGAACCCGCGCGCTGTGCGATGGAATCCTTCGTCATCTACATGCTCTTCAACTACTTCATCTCCGCATTCCTCACGCTCCACGGCAGCGCGTTTGGTGTGGACTACAGTCAGCCGGCGGGTCCCGGCACAGGTCTTGCGATGATCGCGAACGTCAAGACGCTCGACATGGGCATGCTCGGCGCGATCTTCATCGCCTGCTGCACGGCGTTCCTGCATAATCACTTCTATGACACGAACATCCCCGATTGGCTCGGCATCTTCAAAGGACCTGCGTTCG
>ERZ773087.565-NODE-565-length-27084-cov-77.144992_pt1 | contig 27084 bp, 24 predicted proteins | sample MGYA00511375_ERZ773087 | MGnify/ENA primary metagenome ERZ773087 (study PRJEB29015, sample SAMEA2737995) | human oral metagenome | biome: human oral; feature: human-associated habitat; material: dental | place: China | collected 2063 ...
TGCATGTGTTAAGCACGCCGCCAGCGTTCGTCCTGAGCCAGGATCAAACTCTCCGTAAAAGAAGAGCCTCACTCGACTCATTAATTTCATTCTGTAAAAGAATTGTTTCTCGTTGACCAAATTATCAACGATGTTGCATCTGGCTTCGGTTAGATTCCTCTAACCTCTCTGCATTGTGTAGTTTTCAGGGTACATCTTGCGCGCCTCGAGAGCCTCTATCCTTCATCAGCGCGACTGTCATAATATAACACAACGGCTTTTCTTCGTCAAGTCCCTTTTTCTTGATTTTGTCAAAAAAGCTGAAAAAATCTAAGCTAAAATGAGTGAATATCTTACATCTTAATAAACGAAGTTCAGTTCTGTCCGCTCCGCAAGACTCGGCGCAATGGCATCCTTCTTCGAAAGGACGACAGGGGTGAACGGCCACGCGACACCGATGGCAGGGTCATCCCAGCGGATATTACCGTCACAATCCGGCGCATAGAGATTATCCGCCTTATACTGCACCTCAACATTATCGGTGAGCGTAATAAACCCATGGGCAAAGCCGCGCGGAATGAAGAGTTGACGATAATTCTCTGCTGAAAGCTCGATTCCGATCCACTGTGCATAGGTCGGCGAGCCGCGGCGAATGTCGACCGCAACGTCAAAGACGGCGCCGCGTGATACGCGCAGCAGCTTTGCCTGTGCCATGGGATTCAGCTGATAATGCAGTCCGCGCAGCGTTCCCTTCTGTGCCGAAAAAGAGTGGTTGTCCTGCACAAAGTCGACGTGAATGCCTGCATCCTCCATTTTCTTCTGCGACCAGCTCTCCATAAACCAGCCCCGCGCATCCCCGAATACCTGCGGCTCTAGGATGCGCACGCCGGGCAGTTTCGTCTCAATAACCTTCATAAAGTTCCTTCTATCTATCGTTAATCACGCGTTTCAAATAGTCGCCGTATTCGTTCTTCGCAAGCGGTTCCGCAAGCCGCAGAACCTGCTCAGCATCGATGTAGCCCATGCGATACGCGATCTCCTCGATACAGGAAATCTTGAGTCCCTGCCGCGCCTGTATCGTCTGGACGAATGTCGCCGCCGAGAGGAGGGATTCGTGCGTCCCCGTATCGAGCCACGCATAGCCGCGCCGCAGACGCTCAACGTAAAGCTTCCCGGCCGTCAGATACGCAATGTTGACATCCGTAATCTCCAGTTCCCCGCGTGCCGAGGGGCGAATCGTCCGCGCGACGTCCACAATGTCCGCATCGTAGAAGTAAAGTCCCGTCACTGCGTAGTTCGACTGCGGATGCTTCGGCTTTTCCTCCAAAGAGGTTGCATTCCCCACCTCATCAAAGGAAACGACGCCGTACCGTTCCGGATCGGAGACGTAGTAGGCAAAGACCGTTGCGCCTGTATCACGCTGCACAGCATTTTGCAGTACCTGCGCAAAATCCGATCCATAGAAGATGTTATCTCCGAGGACAAGTGCGCATCCCTCGCCCGCGATAAAGTCCTCTCCGATGAGGAACGCCTGCGCGAGTCCGTCCGGATGCGGCTGTACGGCATAGGAAATCGAAAGACCATACCGGCTGCCGTCGCCAAGGAGCGATTGATAGAGTTCGCTGTCCGCAGGCGTCGTGATAATGAGAATGTCACGAATCCCTGCGAGCATCAGCGTGCTGAGCGGATAGTAAATCATCGGCTTGTCGTAGATCGGCACGAGCTGCTTTGATACGACCTTCGTCAGCGGATAGAGCCGTGTTCCCGATCCCCCTGCGAGGATGATGCCCTTTCTTATCATACGTCACCTCTCCATTTTGATGCTTATAGAATTTCGACAAGAATGGCGACTTTTCCTTGTCTATGTTATGATATAGGAAAATAAAGGAGGACTTTTATGAGCGAATCAGTTAATTTTGCTGTCGGCAAACCGTTCCCCCTGCCCATTCTCGCGCAGGCGGACGGCGGGATGTTCCAAGTCGATAAAAACGGGATAATGTTCCTGCTCCAGCTATCACGGGCGGACGTCGTCGCCGTCGAAGCATTCCGCACAGGCGAAATCGAAATCGCGGTCACGGAGGTTGACGGCATTCTGTTCTTCCTCTACCGTATCGACGGCATCTTCAAAGACGGATGGGGTGACGCACCGCTCTCCCTCTCCCTCGTCAAGGACGAACTGCTGCCGATCGAGAGAGACCTGCGCGATCCGACCATCCATCTCTACCTCGTCGATACAAATCTGAAAATCCTGCTCGCACAGCGCACGGCAAGGATCCCCGAGGAGTTTGCGGAGATCATCCGAAAAAATGTCCGCACACAGCTCGCTCAGCCACGCTCCGCCCTTGCCTTCCAAAAGAATGTCTCCGAAATCTGGGCAAAATACAGCGCCGCAAAGCTCCGTGCCATAGCGGACGCCGCACACACGCTGCCACTCTCCATCGGCAACGCCACGCTGCACTAAAAACCGCCTCATCCGACCATACCGATTGGATGAGGCGGTTTTTATATTTACTCTATTTTTTAAGTTCCTTCACGATCCGCGCAACGAGCGCCGTGCGAGAGAAGGGGGTGATGATGTAGTAACCGTCAATATAGGGTTCGATGTCGCGCGCGATCTCGAGGGAGAGCCGCACGGCGAGCTCTTCCGCCTGTGCATGGTCAAGCCCCCGGTACATGTCGATGATGCGCTCTTCGACGTGGATGCCGGTGATCTCGCTCTCCATGTAGCGCGCGTTGCGCTCGCTGACGACGGGCATGATGCCGCCGAGGATCAACGCCTCGGGGAAGGTCTCGCGCACGGCGCGCATGTTCTCTTTCGCACGTTCGCTGAGGACGGGCTGGGTAAAGAAGCCCATCATGCCCTCCTCGACCTTTTTCTTGGCGAGGTTGATCTGCGTGCCGAAGAATTTGGCATTGACGTTGAGCGCGCCGAAGATATGGAACGGTACGACGTCGCCGCGGCTGCCAAGGCTCGTGATAAAGGAAGCGAGCTTGCGCGAGTTGAACTGATAGACGCTCTTCACCTCGTCGCGCTCGGCGGTCGGGATGGGGTCGCCCGTAATGGTAATGATGTTGTGCACGCCCTCGGCGCTGAGTCCGAGGAGCAGGGACTTGATGGCGTTGAGGTTGCGGTCGCGGCAGGTCATGTGCGGGATCGGTTCGATACCGAGCTCCCGATGCACGCGCCCCGCGAGCATCGCGGCGTCCATACGTGCGCGCGCGATGGGATTATCCGCGATGGTGATGGCGTTGACACCCGCCGCCATAAGTTCACGCGCGCCCGCCATGAATTTATCCGCGCTGCCGGTCTCTGGCGGGTCGAGTTCGACGGCGATGGGTTTTGCACCCGATTTGAGCGCCTCATAGAACGGACTTTTCGGAAGTTCCGCAACCTGCGGCGGGGCTTCCTCGTCCTCCTCTAGTATTATATTGCCCTGCGCCGCGAGCGCATCACAGAATGCCTTGATATGCGCGGGAGTCGTGCCGCAGCAGCCGCCGAGGATGGAGACACCCTCGCGCCGGATGGCGGCGAGACTCGATCCAAAATAGTCGGGCGCACTCTCGTAGAAGGTGCGCCCGTCAACGACGACGGGATGCCCCGCGTTCGGCATGAGCGAGAGCGGCAGCTCGTGCGCACCAAGGTGGCGAATGAGCTCCTTCATCTGCTTCGTGCCGTTGACGCAGTTAAAGCCGACGGCATCGACGTATCCGCTGCCCGCAACGGCGCGCACGAGATCCTCGACGAACCGCCCGTCGCGCGTATAACCGCCGGGGTACGCGGAAAACGAGTTGAGGACGAACGCCTCTGGGCATTTTTGCTTGATATGTGCCGCAGTCTCGATCAGTCCCTCGTCGGAGGAGTTGGTTTCAAATATGAAGTACCGCGCGCCGAGCGTGAGGAACGTATCGGAAAGGAAGGCATACTCGTCGATGATGTCCGCATGAGGAAGCCCCATGACAGGGCCGATATCGGCAAAGACATAGGCGTCAAAGGGTGTCGCCGCGCGCGCCGCGATCTCCCATCCGGCGGTGACGATGCGGCGGACGAGCTCTTCATCCCCTTGGTAGACGATGCGGTTCGCGGCGAATGTGTTGGTCTTAATCGCCTGCGCCCCTGCGCGCAGATACTCCGTGTGGATGTCACCGACGACCATCGGCGTCTCGATATTTGCGAGCTCGACGCCCTTGCCGCGCGTATGCAGTTTTTGCGCGTAGTATGTCCCCATGCCGCCGTCAAAGATGAGCGGTGCCGTTTTCAAATAGTCCCGTAGTGCTGCACGTCCCTGCGCCATAGATTTTCAGTCCTCCTGCTCGTCCAGTACCCGCCGGGCGATCTCCACGATGCTCCGTGCGTCGCCTGCATAATAGTCCGCGCCGATCTCGCGCGCATAGTCCTCCGTCAGCACCGCGCCGCCGACGACGGTTTGACAGTCGTGCCCCGCCTCGCGCAGGGCTTCGATCGTGCGCTTCATCGCCGTGACGGTTGTCGTCATGAGCGCCGACAGTCCGATGAGCCCGACCTTTTTTTCGATGGCGACCTCGACGACGCGCGTCACAGGGACGTCTCGTCCGAGGTCGATGATCTGATAGCCGTAGTTCTCGAGCACGACCTTGACGATGTTCTTGCCGATGTCGTGAATGTCCCCCTCGACGGTCGCGAGGATGATTTTTCCCTTCGAAACGCCCTTCCCCGCCTCGGCGAGTTTGACCTTGATCAGCTCGAGCCCCGCCGTCGCCGCATTCGCCGCGTTGATGAGCTGCGGCAGGAAGATGATTTCCTTTTCATAGCGGTCTCCCACGATGTCAAGTGCGGGGATGACCTTTTCCTGAATGATGTCCATGGGAGCCATCTCGGTGAGGAGTTTGCGCGTGATGCGCTCGGCGTCGTCGCTCAGCCCACGCATGATGGCATCCATCAGTGGATCAACGTCCCCCGCCTGCTCGACCGCCGTCTGCACCGCCGCATCTACGCCTGTATCGCCCGTCAGCCCCAGCTCCTTGCGCCGGCGCATCTCCGCCTGCTCGGGGGCAAACCGCGTGATATACGCGGCACAGTCGACGTCCTCGCCCGAGACCGCACGATAGGAGACGACGGCGTCCATGATTTCCTTTGTATTCGGATTGACGATCGGGAAGTCAAGCCCCACATGCATCGCCTGAATAAGGAAATTCTCCGTCATATGCACGCGCGCGGGGAGACCAAAGGAGATGTTGCTGACGCCGAGGGCGCAGTGCAGTCCGAGACGGTCATGCACCTCGCGCACGGCGCGCAGCGTCTCCATCGCCTGCTCCTGCTGTGCGGAGACGGTGAGCGTCAGGCAGTCGATGATGATGTCCTCACGGTCAAGCCCGTATCGCTCCGCTTCCTCTATGATGCGCTCCGCGATGGCGATGCGCTCCGCCGCCGTCTGCGGGAGTCCCGCCTCGTCGAGCGCCAGTCCGAGCACCGCCGCGCCGTAGTGTTTGGCGAGCGGAAAAATCTCGTCCATACGCGCGCGTTCGCCGCTGACAGAATTGATGATGACGCGCCCGTTCGTGACGCGCAGCGCCGCCTCAATGACCTTTGGATTCGCTGAGTCGATCTGCAGCGGGAGGTCGACGACGCTCTGCACCGCCTTGACCACGCGCGGGATGATCGCCTCCTCGTCCACGCCCTGCGCGCCGACGTTGATGTCGAGGACGTTCGCGCCCGCTTCCTGCTGTGAGATCGCGAGCTTCTTGATATAGCCCATATCCTCTTCGAGGAGCGCCTGCTGGAGACGCTTCTTCCCCGTCGGATTGATGCGCTCGCCGATGACGTTGAGCTTGCCGTACTCCGCGACGCATCCGGGGGACGCGACGCCCTTGCGCTTTTTGCGTTTCGGACGATCCTCCGCTCCGCTCGCAACCGCCGCTGTGAGCGCGCGGATAAAGTCGGGATTCGTCCCGCAGCAGCCGCCCATGATGACGGCACCGCGCCGCGCGAACTCCGCCATCTCCGTGCCGAACTCCTCCGCCGTCATCTCGTACGCCCCCGTGCGCGGGTCTGGCAGTCCCGCATTCGGTTTCACGATGATCGGCAGATCCGTCCACTCCATCATCTGCGCGACGATCGGCAGGAGCTCCACGGGACCGAGCGAGCAGTTGACGCCGAGCGCCGCAACGCCGAGCGCGTCGAGCGTGACCGCAACGGACGGAACAGCCGCCCCGAGGAAGGTGCGCCCGTTCTGCTCAAAGGTCATCGTCACCCAGATGGGGAGCTTCGTATGCTCCTTTGCCGCGAGCACCGCCGCCTTGACCTCGTAGAGGTCGGTCAGCGTCTCAAAGATGACGAGATCGGCGCCCGCCGCTTCGCCCGCCGTAACCATCTCGCGGAAGAGCTCGTAGGCGTCCTCAAAGGAGAGCGTGCCGAGCGGCTCGACCAGCTCCCCGATGGGTCCGATATCGAGCGCAACACGCACGCCCGGGACGCCGGAGTTCTCCGCCGCGCGCCGCGCGATCGCCACGTTCGCCCCGATGACCTTGGCGACCGTTTTCCCCGTGCCGATGAGCTTGTGCCCGTTCGCACCGAACGTATTGCTGTAAATAACGCGGCTGCCCGCCGCGATGTAGTTCCGGTGTACTTCCTCGATAACCTCGGGATGCTCCATGCCAAAGAGCTCGGGACGCTCCCCCGGCGCAAGACCGCGCGCCTGAAGCTCCGTCCCCATGCCCCCGTCCAGTATGATGATGTCCTGCATTCCTATATCTCCCATTTCATATTCATGTTGATGATGCCGCCGTCTTTGCACCCTCTCTGCATCTGCGTCCCGCCTTGCGGAACGGGCAGTTGCGGAACATGAGACAGTGCTCGCAGTCGGGCGGTCGATGCGGCTGCGGCGTGCGCGCGATGCCCATGATCGCCGTCACGGATTTGCGCGGCACCATGATGGTCGTCGGTGTCAGCGAGACGCCGACGCGGCGCGTCATATCGAGCAGGGCAAAGAATTTCGGCTGCTCGGAGATCGGCAGATCGCCGTAGCCGGGACTGAACCGATCCGTCAGATAGCGTCCGCCCGCCTCGATCTCCGCACGCATATCGCTCTCAAAATTATTGCAGATATTCTCGATCGCCGTGCTCGCGCACGCATCCATGATGACCGCATCCGCCGCATTCGTGACCTCATAGCGCATCATCAGGCGCTCCACGCCGGGACCAAGCGTCGCGCCGAACAGCACGACCTCCTCGCACGGCGCGAGCATCGTCGGTATATCCTTCCCCGCGAACGTGACGCCGAGCACGGCGCCGTCCTCGAGCGGTACTTGCCGATAGGTGAGGCGCGGCGTCGCCGCCTGCAGCACCTCGTCCGTGCAGCGGCGCAGCTGCTTTGCGATATCCTCCGTGAGTTCCTGCCCGCGGAAGCCAAGATACTTGAGTATTTCGTTCATATTTAACGCTGTAAAGCGCGGTTCAAACATAAGCACTCCTAAAATTTTTCACAGATATATGGACGCGCATTCCATGCGCACGAAACCTTCCATAAATACAACGTACGTGTATCTTGCTCATAAAGGTTCTATAATAATAATCGTCTTTCCCTCAAAAAGCAAGACGGCTGCGCACTTTATATTGCTATTTCTCAAATACTTTGGTATAACAGGATGAGTACTATCGGCGGAGGGGGGAACATCGTGCTGCGCATCGAACGCGTATCTTTTGACTATGAAACGGACGGGGCGGCCGTCCCGGTGCTGGCGGACGCCTCGCTGCATGTGGAGCGCGGCACGGTACACGCGCTCATCGGCGCGTCCGGCTGCGGCAAGTCTACCCTCCTGCGGCTCGCGGCGGGTCTGCTGCACCCGACGGCGGGGACTGTGCTCATGGACGGCGCACCCGTTGATCCGGGGCATCGACGCATCGGATTTCTCCCGCAAAACTACGGGCTGCTCCCGTGGAAAACGGTGCGTGAAAACATCCTCCTCGGCGCCGAGATCAAAGGACGCGCGCCCGAGAACCTTGCGGAGTCACTTGACGAACTCGCGGCAGAGCTGGGGCTAACCGATTTGCTCCCGCGCTATCCGCGCGAGCTGTCGGGCGGACAGCAGCAGCGCGTGGGTCTTGCGCGAGTGTTCCTGCTCGCGCCCGATTTCTTGCTGATGGACGAGCCGTTCTCCGCGCTCGACGCGATCACGCGCGAATCCATGCAGGAGGTTTTTCTCTCGCTGTGGCAGAAACGAGCGGTCACGACGCTCCTCGTCACGCATGATGTCGACGAAGCGCTCACGCTCGCAAGCCGCGTCTCGGTGATGGGCGGACGTCCGGGCAGCATCATCGAGGCGATTGCGCATCCGTTTGCGGGCGACCTCACGGGCCGCATATCGCGCGATTTTTTTGAGATGGGACAGATATTGCGGGCAAAGATTGCGGAGGCGAACGCATGATGGGAAAACTTTCGCTGCGTTCCTTCGTCTGCGGCATCGGCGCGTTTCTCCTCCTCTGGGCGCTCGCGGCACATCTGCTCGCTATGCCCGTCGTCCCTCCGCCTTCGGAGGTATTTGCGCGGCTCGCCGAAAAATTCACGGGCGTCATCACCGTCCACGCGGGATACAGCCTCATGCGCATCGCACTCGGGCTGTCCCTCGCCGTCGCCGTCGGCTACCCGATCGGCATCCTGATGGGATATTTCCCACGGGTCAACCGTATACTGGCGCCAATGCTTTATCTCGCCTATCCGGTTCCAAAGATCGCGCTCCTCCCCGTTGTGATGCTGATCTTCGGTGTCGGAGAGTCGGGCAAAATACTGCTCATCTTCCTCATCATCGTATTCCAAGTCGTCGTCGCCGTGCGCGACGCAACTGCGGGAATCCCGGCGGCAACCTACGAGCCGCTGCGCGTCCTCGGCGCATCATTTTGGCAGATGGTACGCCACATCGTCCTCCCCGCCTCGCTCCCGAAATTCATCACCGCGGTGCGCATCGCGATGGCGACGGCGATCTCCGTCCTCTTTTTCACGGAGACATTCGGCACGAAATACGGCATCGGCTACTACATCATGGACGCATGGCTGCGTGTCAACTACCTCGACATGTACGCGGGCATTGCGGTGCTCAGCGCGATCGGTCTCCTGCTCTTTGCGCTCCTCGATGCGGCGGAGCATGTGTTCTGCCGATGGAAGAACTGAACACACCTGTATACCTTTACAAAATCCCCCGAAAAATGTTAATATGAGCGTGGATTTTTGCCGTACGGAGGGGAATCCGTACGGTTTTTTCGTGAAAAAGGATGGTACGCAAAGATGAACGAACTTCTCTATAAGATTCCTGCCGACACCCCGCGCGAAGAGATTATCCGGACGCTACGGGAGCATCCGGAGGTGCGTTTCGTCTCGCTCGTGGGCATCGACATGGCGGGCAACGATACGGACGAGAAGATCCCCGTGCGGATTTTCATCGAGGACATCGACAAGTTCTACGACGGCACCGCAGTGCAGACGGACGGCTCCTCCGTCGTCCTGCCGAAGATCGCGACGATCAACAACGCCAAGGTCGATCTGCCGATCGATCCCGCAGTCAACTGGTTCGTCGACTACGATCAGGAGAGCCCCGACACGGTCGGCACACTGCGCATCCCCTCCTTTATCATCCACGAAGGAAAACGCGTCGATTCGCGCGCGGTGCTCGTGGACACGCTCGCCTATGTAAAGCGGGAACTGCTCGATTTCTTCCGCGCAAATCCCGAGATCTCCGGTGCGCCGAGCCTAAGGGGCACGGATATTGTGGACATCCGATTCACCTCCGCAACGGAGCTCGAGTTCTGGGTCAAGACGCCGCTCGAGGACAACGCCTCCATCGAGGAGATGTCCGCCTCACAGGTGATGAACGAGCAGTATTGGGAGCGTACGCACGGCGCGGTGCGCACGGCGCTCGAGGAGTGCATCATCGAACTGGACAAATACGGCTTCCACATGGAGATGGGACACAAGGAGGTCGGCGGTCTCAAGGCGCAGATCGACGAGAACGGGCGCATGACGCATGTCTGCGAGCAGATCGAAATCGACTGGCAGTACGACAGTGCCGTCCAGGCGGCGGACAACGAGCTGTTCGTGCGCACCATCGTGCGCGAAATCTTCCGTCTGCACCGCCTTGACGTCAATTTCAAGGCAAAGCCGCTCATCGGTCTCGCGGGCAACGGCGAGCACACGCATCTGAGCATCGCCGCGGTCACCTCGGACGGCAAGATGCACAGTCTCTTTGCCGCGGACGATCAGAACGCGGATTATATGAGCGCGGTCGGCTACGGTGCACTCATGGGACTGCTCAAGAACTACGAAGCCATCAATCCGTTCGTCTCGGCGACGAACGACTCGTTCAACCGTCTCAAACCCGGCTTTGAAGCGCCCGTCTGCGTCGTCACCTCGTTCGGGCATACGCCCGCAATCCCCTCGCGCAACCGGACTGTGCTCGTCAGCCTCATCCGCGACCTCAAGACCCCGATGGCGACGCGCTTTGAACTGCGTGCGACAAATCCGTACTCGAATACCTACCTCGTCCTCGCCGCATGTTATCTCGCCATCCTCGACGGCATCAAGCACACGGCGGGACGCACGGCGGCGCAGCTTCTCGCCGAGCTGTCAAAACAGCCGGGCGAAGAGGCGCGCTACCTCGAACGCGACCGCGCGTATCGGAGCGAGGAGGACGTGTTCGAGTTCTACACGCCCGAGGAGCGAGACGCACGCTTTGGCAAACCACCCGCAACGGTGTGGGAAAACATGCTCGGCTTTGATCTCTATCCGGAGAAGGTCGCTGTGCTGACGGCGGGCAATACGCTCCGCCCGCAGATCATCGAATCGTTCCGCACCGGGGCGCTCCTGCGGTGGAAGATCGAACTCATCAGCCGCATCATCCCCGAGTACCGTGACCTCGTCCGCCGCATGAAGGAGATCAAGAGCGACTTCGTGACGGATCAGGATGCCTATATGTGGAACAAGATTCACGACCTGCGCATCTATCTTGCAAAGGATACCATCGACGATAAGGCGCTCTTCAGTCTGCTCATCAAGGCGCTGAACGAGGGCGATTACCGCGTCGCCTCCGCCCTTCAGCTTGAGATGAATGCAAAGATTGAGGAGCTGAAGGAGCTGTATGATTGCTACAAGAAAAACATGATCTGAGGCGTGCATTGGGATCTTCGCGCCTAGCATTGTCATATCGTCGAACACTTCGGTCGACGTAGCTCTTTCACTACGCCTTCCCTCGTGTTCTCCTCATTCCTCGCTATGCATCGAAGCTTCCAACGCCACTGAGTTAGCCTATGAGAGTGGGATTTTGGCGCCTAGCTGTGTCATTTCGAAAAATCCTGCGGTCGACGTAGCCTTTTTACTACGCCTTCCCTTGGATTCCTTGCTATGCATCCAAACTTCCGCGTCACTCAGTTTATCCTATCGAGTGCGAGATTTTGACGCATCACTGTGTCATTCGTCCGGACACTTCGATCGAATCTGATGCTTAGACTGCTGCCCGAATATATTTCTGTGCAGCAGTCTTTTTTGTTTTTGAAAGACAATGATGCTCCCTGCCCTGCCGCAACGCGCGCATATATTGACCTGTAACGATTTACGGCGGCATATCTTTTATATTTTCTCCAAAAGGTCAAAAAATCAAAAACAATATTTGACTTTTTGACTTATAGTGATATAATAACGGTATCAACTAACACGAAGATGCGGAGGAACACATTATGGAACAGGATAAATACACAGCGCGCACGCTCGCCGCGCTCCAATCGGCGCAGCAGATCGCAGCCATGCGCTATCATCAGGAAATCACATCGGCACATGTGCTGCTAGCGCTTGCAAAGGAACCGGAAGGTCTGCTCGCGACAATATTCTCCGTCTGCGGCGTCGATCTCCCGATGCTCAAGGCACGCCTTGAAAAGGAACTCGCTTCCATCCCCGCCGTCCGCGGCACGAACCGCCTCGGCATGGGGATGGACATGGTACGCGTGCTCGGACGCGCCGAGGAACTGGCGCAGTCGATGAAGGATGAATACGTTTCGACGGAGCACTTGCTGCTCGCCCTCATCACCGACGGAAGCGACGAGGTTCAGAAAATCGCGCGTGAATTTGGTCTGACGAAGAGCAGCGTGCAGGACGCGATCAAGAAGAACCGCAAACAGAACGTAACGAGCGACAATCCCGAAGAGGGTTACCAATCGCTTGAAAAATACGGGCGCGACATGACCGCGGCGGCACGCGCGAATAAACTCGACCCCGTCATCGGGCGCGACGAAGAGATTCGCCGCACGATCGAGATTTTATCGCGCCGCACGAAAAATAACCCCGTGCTCATCGGCGAGCCGGGCGTCGGCAAGACCGCCATCGTCGAGGGACTTGCCCGCCGTATCGTGGCGGGCGACGTCCCCGAATCGCTGAAAAATAAAACACTCTACGCGCTCGACATGGGCGCACTCGTCGCGGGTGCGAAGTTCCGCGGCGAGTTCGAGGAACGTCTCAAGGGCGTTCTCAACGAGATTGCAAAATCCGAGGGGCAGATTCTCCTCTTCATCGACGAGGTACACACCGTCGTCGGCGCGGGCGCCGCCGAGGGCGCGATGGATGCGGGTAATTTGCTGAAACCGCTCCTCGCGCGCGGCGAACTGCGGTGCATCGGCGCAACGACACTGAACGAGTACCGCAAATACATCGAGAAGGACACGGCGCTCGAACGCCGCTTCCAGCCCGTCATGGTCGGCGAGCCGAGCGTGGAGGATACCATCTCCATCCTGCGCGGGCTCAAGGATCGCTACGAAGTGCATCACGGCGTCCGCATCCGCGACGCGGCGCTCGTAGCTGCGGCGACGCTCTCCGACCGCTATATTTCCGACCGGTTCCTGCCGGATAAGGCAATCGACCTCGTGGATGAAGCGGCGGCAAAACTGCGCACGGAAATCGAGTCCATGCCCGCGCCGCTCGACGAGATTTGCCGCAAGATTCTCCAGCTCGACATCGAAGAGGAAGCTCTCAAGAAAGAGACCGACGAGGCGTCGAAAGAGAAACTTGCGCAGCTCGTCGCAGAGAAAGATGCGCTCCACGCCGAGGAGGAAAAACTCCGTGCGAAGTGGGAAAGCGAGAAGCAGGCAATCCTGCGCGTCCGTGCCATCAAAAAAGAAATGGATGAGGTACGCGGCGAGATGGAGGCGGCGGAACGCGGTCAGAATCTCACACGCGCCTCGGAGCTGAAATACGGCAAGATGCCGGAACTCGAGAAGAAACTTTCGGAGGAAGAAGCCGCTATCGCCGCGCAGTCCGCAGGCGAGCGGATGCTCAAGGAGGAGGTCGGCGAGGAGGACATCGCGCGCGTCGTCAGCCGCTGGACGGGCATCCCCGTGACGAAGATGATGACGGGCGAGCGCGAGAAGCTGCTCCGGCTTGAAGATGTGCTCCATGAGCGCGTCGTCGGACAGAACGAAGCCGTGGCTGCCGTCAGCGAAGCGATCCTGCGCGCGCGCGCGGGCATCAAGGATCCGAACCGCCCCATTGGTTCGTTTATCTTCCTCGGTCCCACGGGCGTCGGCAAGACCGAGCTCGCAAAGACACTCGCCGAAGCGCTCTTTGACGACGAGCGGAGCATGATCCGCATCGACATGAGCGAGTACATGGAGAAGCACAGCGTCTCGCGTCTCATCGGCGCGCCTCCGGGCTACGTCGGCTACGACGAGGGCGGTCAACTCACCGAAGCGGTACGCCGCCGTCCGTACAGCGTCATCCTGCTCGACGAGATCGAAAAGGCGCACCGCGACGTGTTCAACGTCCTGCTGCAAATTCTCGACGACGGGCGTCTCACGGACGGCAAGGGACGCGTGGTGAACTTTAAGAACACCGTCATCATCATGACGAGCAATCTCGGCTCGCATGAGATCCTGAGCAAGGACTATGCGGAGGCGTCCGCGGCAGTGCGGGCGCTCCTCAAGGAGTATTTCCGCCCCGAGTTCCTCAACCGCGTGGACGATACCATCGTGTTCAAGGCGCTCGCAAAGGACGATGTAAAGCGCATTGCTGCGATCATGCTCGCGGCGCTCGGCAAGCGTCTCGAGCGTCAGGTAGACATCGAGCTCACATGGGACGATGCCGCGCTGACTGCACTCGCCGACGAAGGCTTTGATCCCGACTTCGGCGCGCGTCCGCTGCGCCGTCTGCTCACGCACACGGTTGAGACCGCACTCTCGAAGAAGATCATCGCGGGCGAGATTCGCGGCGGCGATACCGTCGAGATCGGCTTTGCAGGAAACGAGTTTACGTTCAAGAGTTTGTAAATCATTTGAAGGGAACTGTTGCATATTCATGTGCAGCAGTTCTTTTTTATGCTATTTTCTTGCGATACGGGGAAAAAAATACTATAATGAAATTCGTTCTTTATTCTTAAGGGGGATTCCGATTGAAATCATCTCTGCTGCGCATATTCTGGCAGCTGTTCAAAGGATATTGGAGTTCGGCGGAAAAATGGCGCGCACGCGGACTGTTCGCGGCGGTCATCGCGCTGAATCTCGCGAGCGTCTATATACTCGTCCGCATCAACGATTGGTACCGCGTCTTCTACGACGCTCTCCAAGCCTATGACTGGGCGGCGTTCTGGCCGCTCGTCGGCGAGTTTACAGTACTCGCGATGATCAATATCTTCATCTCGGTCTATGCCGTCTATCTCCGGCAAATGCTCACCATTAAGTGGCGCACATGGATGACAGATCAATATCTCGGGCGCTGGATGCGCGGGCAGATCTACTACCGTCTGCAGGTGCTGCACAGCGACACGGACAACCCCGACCAGCGCATTAGCGAGGACATCAATCAGTTCGTATCGCTGACATTGACGCTCCTCATCGGCATCCTGCGCCAGCTCACAACGCTCGGTGCATTCGGCGTCGTCCTGTGGAACCTCTCGGGTGTTCTGACCGTCCCCGTTGGCGGCACAGAGTTCGTGATTTACGGCTACATGTTCTGGCTTTCACTCATCTACTCCGGGCTTGGCACCTGCTTTGCCCACTTTGTCGGACGAAAGCTCATCCGGCTCAACTTTGACCAGCAGCGCTACGAAGCGGACTTCCGTTTCAGCATGATGCGCGTCCGCGAAAACAGCGAGAGCATCGCATTTTATCGCGGCGAGCAGGCAGAGTCCGTCGGGTTCAAGGAGCATTTTGCAAACGTCATCAAGAACTATTGGGATCTGATGCGTCGGACAAAGCTGCTGAACTTCTACGTCAACGGCTACGGGCAGCTCGCCATCATCTTCCCGCTCATCATGGCGGCGCCGCGCTACTACGCGGGAGAGATCGCACTCGGCGGACTCATGCAGTCCATGACCGCGTTCGACCGTGTGCAGGGCGCGCTCTCGTTCTTCGTCGACGCTTATGCCTCCGTCGCACAGCTCGCGGCAGTTCTGCACCGACTCGGCGGGTTCACCGAGCACATGGAGGATGCCGCACAGGTGACGGGAGAAATTGAACGCGTCGAAGGCGCAGGAAAAGACCTCGCGCTGGAAAGCCTCACCGTCGCCCTGCCGAGCGGAACGCCGCTCCTCTCGCAGTGTACGCTGTCCCTGCCGCCGGGGGCACACGTCCTCGTGACGGGCGTCTCGGGGGCGGGAAAGAGTACCCTCCTGCGTACGCTCGCCGGCATATGGCCGTATGGCAGCGGCAGAATCACCACACCGCAGAACATGCGCCGTCTCTTCCTCCCCCAGCGTCCCTATCTGCCGCTCGGCACACTCCGCCGCGCCCTCTTCTACCCGCGCACGAGCACGGAAAATGATGCGGAGACTGCACGCATCCTGCGCCTTGTAGGACTGGAACAGTTCGCCGCACGTCTCGACGAGACGGACGACTGGAGCCGCATTCTCTCGCTTGGCGAGCAGCAGCGGCTTGCTTTTGCACGCATCCTGATCATTCGCCCCGACTGGATTTTCCTCGACGAGGCGACCTCTGCCCTTGATGAACCGCGCGAACGCGCGCTTTATGATATACTCAAACAGGAACTCCCGACCGCAAGCATCATCAGCGTCGGACATCGATCGACCCTTTTTGCTGTTCATGACACGGAGCTCCGTCTTACCCATCAAACGTATACCTATCAGGAGATCCCCCATGAATCGTAGAGACTTTCTGCGCCGCTTGGCACTCGTTGGCATCGGCGCCGCCGCACTTCCCTTCTTCCCCTCTGTTACAGAGGCGTCGTGGTATATCCCGACTGTGCTCCCGGGCGTGTCCGTACGCCCCACACACCTGAAATTTGGCGCGCTTGAAAACCGTTTTTTCACAAACAGCCTCGTCATACACCACATCGGCAGTACAAACGACGACGTATCGGCGGAAACCGTCCATCAATGGCATCTCAACAACGGCTGGGCGGGTATCGGCTATCACTTCCTCATCCGCAAGGACGGCACCATCGAGGAGGGGCGCCCCCTCGGCACGGTTGGCGCACATGTCTACGGCGAGAACCGTCATACCGTCGGCATCAATATCGTTGGAAATTTTGAAATGGCGACGCCCACCGAAGCGCAGCTCACCGCTGCGGCGCATCTCATCGCATCCCTCTGCACCGTCTACCAATTTGATCCCATATGGGAACAAACCGTATTCGGACATCGCGATCTGAGCGCGACCGCCTGTCCCGGCCGCTATCTTTACACGCAGCTCCCAAGTGTCGTAGACCGCGCGCGTGTCTTCTACGGATCGGAGGAACTGACCGCGGAGCGTGCACGCATCGCGAAGATGGAACGCGAGGACAAGGATCGTCAACGGGCACTCACGCGTGCCAAAATGGAAGAGGCGCGCCGCAAGAACATGGCAAACGCGCGCCCGTCGCATCCAACACCAGGCGTCCCGCAGTCTCCCCTGCCAAAGCCGACACCGAAACCGCAGCCGCCGAAAGCAGCGCGTCCGCAGCCGGAAATCAAAAAGCCCAACATGCGTCCCGACATCCCAAAGCCGCAGAACATGAAGCCGACGCAGCGCAGGATCGCCGACTAGGATATCAGAAATACGAGAGCATAGGAGGTGAAGCACGTGGGATTTCACTACCGCTTTTTTGACCGCGACATGGAGAAAACGGACGAGATGGGCATCCCGCTCACACGCGCCGACATCGACGCGCGCGAACGTGCAAGAGAGCCGGAACGCATCTTCTCGCGCGGAGAGCAGACGGGTATCGTGCTTTCCTCCGTGATTTTCGCCTACGGGTATATGGAGGGCGACCTCTCCCTCGTTTTTTTCTGCCTTTCCTTCCTCATCTTCGAACTGCGTAAAATCGTGCGTCGCTATACGGGCAAATACGGGCAAAATATTGCAAACGCCATGCACGGATTCAGCATTGCGCTCATCCTCGGCGCGCTTGCTATGGTACTCACGACATAGGAGGTTCTATTTGAAACAACATATGGGCATGGGCGTCATGAAAGTCGGCGCCGCCGCTGCGATCGTCCTCCTCTTTGGCATCATTCACCTCGCTGCCCCGGGATTCCTTCCCGAGCTCTTTGCGCTCCTTTCGACCGGAGACATCTCCGCTACAGTCGAGTACATCCGCGGCTATGGCGACTGGGCGGCGGTGTTTGCGTTTTTCCTCACACTCTTTGTCAACGCCCTTGGCTTTCCGCCCGCGATCATCTTCTCAACGGCGAACGTTATGCTGTTCGGCATTGTCCCGGGCATCATCCTCTCCTGCGCAGCGGAAACCGTCGGCGTCACGATCGCCTTTCTGCTCATGCGATTCTACTTCCGCGACGCGGCGGAGAAAGTGATTACAAAGAGCCCGTTCCTCTCAAAAATTGACCGGTACAGCGGGACAAAAGGCTTTTTTGTCATGCTCATCGCGCGCATGATTCCCTACATCCCGTCCGCGCTCCTCAACGCCGTCGGCGCGCTCTCCTCGATTCGCCTGCGTGACTATGTAATTGCCTCGTTCGTGGGGAAATTCCCCTCCACGGGCATCGAAGCGATCATCGGACACGACCTCATCGTCAAGCAGCCGGACAATACCCGCCTCATTGTTGTTATCATCTGCGCGATCATTCTCATCGCAGGTGCATGGCGCTATGAAAAACATGTCATGAAGGCAGAATCCGCGCATGCGAAGGAGGATGCATCATGACACGCAGACATTTCTTACAGGCCGCCGCGAGTCGCCTTCTCTCTATGGGACTCGGCGGTCTCTTTTCATCTCATCATGCAGCGGCACACGCGCATGAGATTCACCGGCTGCGGCAAATCGTCACACACAATCCGCAGACGACGCGCATGATCCAATGGGACAGCGAAAGCCTCCTCCCAGATGTACGCGTCGAGGTGCGCCCCTCGGGAACGCATGCGCATGTTGATATCTACATCCCATCCTATACCTATTTTGACATAGACGATGCGCCTCAGTACACCTACCGCGCGGAGATACGGCTCCCACGAAGCGGCGGCAGCTATCGTGTCACGTCCGCGCACGGCACAAGTGCGTGGATACCGCTCGCACACCCCGACCGAAACGGTACCGTACGCGCCCTTCTCTTCTCCGACAGTCAGTGCGGCGAGAGCTATGACGTGTGGCGCGGCCTCTATCATGCGGCGTGGCGGCGGCATCCTCATGCCGATTTTGCGGCACTCGTCGGCGACCTTGTCGACAACGGCGAATCCTCGTGGCACTGGGAGAGTTTTCTCTCCGCAATGGGGGGCGCGGACAGTCCCCTCGCGCGGCACATCCACGCCCCCGCCCTCGGCAATCACGAATACTACGGTCTCAGCTGGACGGCAGTGCCGCCCGCACGCTATCTGCATACATTTGCCTTGCCCGATAACGGCAGTACGGCTTTTCCCGGACACTACTATTCCTTTACCATGGGCGTCGTGCATTTCATGGTACTCGATACGCAGTTCCTCGAACTCGACGCGCGCGGCTCGCTGCTCAAAACGGAACAGCTTGCGTGGCTGATCCGGGATGCAGCGGAGTCTCATGCTCCTTGGCGCGTCGTCCTCATGCACAAGGACATCCTCGCCTGCGGTGACTATCAGACCGAGCAAGGCACGACCGCGGGCATCAGCGACGTCGGGCGCGTTTTTATGGACACATTTGACGCACTCGACATTGACCTCGTCGTCTCGGGGCATATCCACACCTACCGCCGCCGCCAAATCCGCGCGCAAAAAACGGATCAAAACGGCACCCTCTACCTCCTCGCGGGGCCCGCGGGCAACGAGTACTTCGACGTCCCTGCCGAGTCCTACGATCTCGCCGCCTCTGCGAATCCTGCCCCCTCCAACTACCTCTATATGGAGGCAGATGCAAAAGAGCTGCACGTCTCCTGCGAAACGGCGGACGGCACGGTCATCGATACGGTAACGCTGAGAAAATCAAAACCACCCGCATAGCGGGTGGTTTTGATTATTGCATTTTAGCGTTTAATGCCGCCAAGGTTTACGGTTGTTGTAATCGCGCATGATACGCTTGACCGCTTGATCATGGCGTTTTTGTTCCTCGCGCATGGCGCGGTTATATTTCTCTTGATCGCCGTCGCGGCGGAAGTCAAACTTGATCCTGCGGACGTTCTCGTCGTGGATGCGGTCTTCTTCCTTCATGCGGAAGCTGTACTCATTCGATGCGCCGTCCTCATAGGACAACTGCGTCGGCGGCACGGCGGCATGCGCGGCGGGCGCACCGGCGACAATACTAAGTCCCGTCACGGCGGCAAGCGCGACGGCAAAATAACGGCTTTTCTTCATGGTTCCCCACTCCCTTAAATCGTATCTATGAACACATTTACTTTACCGCGTATCCCTTGGAAGGTATTTAAGAACGTGTAAACACGCCATTAAAAGTTATTTGCTGAGAAATACGGGACAGTGCGCGTGTTTGCTGACGTACGAGGAGACGCTGCCAAAGGCGAGGCGTTCGAACGTACCGAAGCCGCGTGTGCCCATGACGATGAGGTCGCTCTCCTCCTCGGCGGCGACGGCGACGATGGTCTCGCCGGGATTCCCCTCGGCGACGCGCGGGTGGGCGCGCACGCTGCGCGGGATCTCGTGCATGAGCTCCGCGAGGAGGCGATAGGCGGCGATCTTCAGCTCGGCAGGCAGATAGCCGCTCGTGCTGACCTGCTCGAATGCCGAGACGTGCGCGTCGTAGTCGACGACCATGAGGACGGTCAGCTCCGCCCCCGTGCTGCGTGCAAGATCGATTGCCCACGTTGCGGCATGAAACGACGCATGAGAGCCGTCGACGGAGACGAGAATGCGCTCGCATCGAACGTCATGCGCCGGTCGGCTTTGAATCTCTGCGATCAGGGATGCCGTATCCATCCGAGATACCTCCTTTAATGTTCTAAGCTCAGTCTTGCTCCTGCGGGGCGCTCCTCCGTCTCCTGCGCGAGAAGCGCTTTTTTCGCGCTATAAAAGCGCAGTGTGTAGAGGACGCCGATGACGGCGATGTAGATGAGGAACGCGCCGAAGGTCGCGGCATATCCCATGAAATCCGCGCCGCGCGTGATGATGTCGCGCGTGAAGTGGAACTCCCACGTCAGCGGCCAAATATGGGAAAGTGTCACGACCCAGTCGGCGAAATGCGTGAGCGGCCCCGTCGGCCCACCGAAGATGAAGCCGCCGGGGATGATGAGGATCATGCGGCTCGCGGCAACGCCGGGGTTTGCCGCCGACCAGCCCGTGAGCGTCGTGACCATGCCGAGCACAAACACATAGAAGATCTGCACGAAGATGAAATTCGCGAGATGCCCGGCAAAGATGAGATCCCCCCAGACGCGCAGTACCGCCATGCCGACACACCACGAGACGATGAGGAGCGCGCCGTAGGGCAGCGTCCGCAGGACGAGATCCCACGGCGTCCCCGTACGCAGGATGGCGTCGAGCTCGCCCGTCAGGCGCAGCCGCGGGATCATGCCGATGGTCGCAAAGGTGTAGAACATCGAGCCAAAGAAGAACAGGAAGCCGAGCGTCATACTGTTGCTCGTCGATGTGTTCGGACTAAAGAGCACGCGGTCGGCGATTTGGATGCCGCCGTCGATCGTGTCGTTCGTGCTCCCGGGATCGCCGTTCGCCGCCGCATTCTCGAGCACGGCGAGCTCATTCATCGCTTCCTTTATCTCGGCGGTCTGTGCGGCGTTCGTGTTGTCATAGAACACGCCGATGTGATTCGCCGTCCCCATATAGCGGTCTTTTTCGAGACCCTGCGGGAAATAGACGACGGCAATCGCCTTGTCGCGGTACAGGAAGGAGCGCGGATCGGCGGGCGTATTGACCACCGCCGTGACCTTCATGTACTCCGAGGCGTCGATGCGGTTCGTGAGCTCATGCGTGTAGGCGGAGTTCTCGAGGTCGATGACGACGACGCCAGCATCTTTGGAGAAATTGCCCGCGAGCATCACGGAGAGCACGATGGAGATCACCATGGCGACCATGATGGAGACCTTTTCATACGGCATTCCCTGCCCGGAAAAAAGGTATCTGAGCTCAGCTTTGAGTGAATGCACGGTCGCTCACTCCAATCGTCATGCCGGGAATGATCCCGTCGGTCGGATCGACGTAGATGCGAATCTGAAACGCGGAGAGATCCGCCTGACTCTTCTCGCGCGACATCTTGAGGTCGGCGAACCCCGGCGCCTTCGTCACGAGACGCACCGTCCCCGGCACCTCGCGGTCGCCCGCGACGGCATGCCCAGTGATGCGGTCGCCCTCGTGAATCCCGCGTACCTGATCCTCGCTGACGTAGATGTCATAATAGCCTCGATTACTTTCGAGGAGGACGACGGGGCGTCCCGGGGAGATCATCTCGCCTTCTTTGGCGAGGAGCTTCAGCACCTTGCTGTCCTCGGGCACACGCAGCACGAGACGATCGCGCGCAACCTCGAGTTCCTTTTTCTGCACGAGGAGCATGTCGCGCTGTGCTTCGAGCGCCGCAACATCGTTCCCCATATTTGCCGCGCTCCGGCGCGCCTGCTCGATGGTCGGCAGGGAGATGGACTCCGTATTGCCCGTATCCGCCGCAGCGCCGACGCGCTTTGCCTTTGCCTTCGGATCCATATGACCGCTCCTTTCTTTCCCTCTCTCCTTATGTGAAAAAGCGCCGCACCTGTGAAGGTGCGACGCTGAAAGAATCTTGATTCTTTGTGTCTCCCTTATTCCGCAGTAAACGGAAGAAGTGCGATATTACGGGCACGCTTGATGGCAAGCGTGACCTGTCTTTGATGCTTTGCGCAGTTGCCGGAAATGCGGCGCGGGAGAATCTTTCCTCGCTCCGTTGTGAAGCGGCGCAGTTTCGCGGCGTCCTTGTAGTCGATATGGTCTACCTTATCAACGCAGAATGAGCAGACCTTGCGGCGGGGCTTGCGTCCCCGATCTCGTCTCATCATTTTATTTTTCCCTCCTTGTCACGGGATATTCCGGGCGCGCGCTCAGAATGGAATCTCGTCGTCCGGAACCACGGGTCCCATCATGTCGGGCGCACCGCCGCCTGCGGCAGGTGCAGCGCCGGATCCGGCGGGGGCATCATAGCCGCCCATACCGCCGCCGGCATTTTTCGAATCAAGAAACTCTACATTGTCCGCTACGACATCGGTCGCGTATTTGCGCTGTCCGTCGTTGCCGTCGTAGCTGCGCACCTGAATGCGCCCCTCGACGCCAATACGGCGTCCCTTCGTGAGGTTGTTGCCGCAAATTTCGGCGAGCTTGTCCCAGCAGGTGACGGGGATAAAATCAGCGGTCTGCTGTCCCTCCTGCTGCGCCGCACGCGAAAAACGGCGGTCAACAGCAACGGTGAACCGGCAAAATGCTTTGCCGCTCTGTGTGTAGCGTATATCGGGGTCGCGCGTGAGGCGCCCGATCAGTATGACTCTGTTCATTCGATTGTTCTCTCCCGCATGTCGATGGGATTCGTTTTACTCTTTGTCTGTTTCCGGAACACCGTTCTCCGCACGGACGATCATATGCTTTAGGAGATCGTCGGTGATCTTCATCACGCGGTCGCACTCGGCGACACAGGCGGGCTCTGCATTGACATACAGCAGAACGTAGTATCCCTCGCTGTGGTCATTGATCTCATAGGCGAGGCGCTTCTTGCCCCAGCGATCCTCTTTCTCAATCGTACCGCCGTTTGCCTGAATGAGCTTCGTGAACTTCTCGATGACGGCGTTGGTTGCCTCTTCCTCCATCGGCTTCACGATAAATATGACTTCGTACATTCTCACGAAATCACCTCCTCTTTGGTCTGTGGCCGCCGCTCATCGCAGCGGCAGAGTGAAATTTTTCGCTGCAAGCGCGCACGAAAGACGCGCTTGGCAACGTGACTTAGTATAGCATGTTTGTGACGCACGCGCAAGATGCAGGAGGTAATTTTTATTCCCGTCGAGGCATTTGGTCAATGCGCGTTTGAATTGGGAGAAAATTATGGTATACTTCTTTATGATATCAGTTGCTGCGGGAGGGAATTATTTTGCGTATTGTCATAGCGGGAGCCGGGCGCCTGGGCTACAGCATCGCGTCCCTGCTCTCGGAGGAGGGCATGGACGTCGTGGTCGTAGATGGCGAGGAGAGCCAGCTTGAGGCGGCAAAGACGACGCTCGACGTGCTCACGATCGCGGCGAACATCTCAAGTCCGCTCACGATGAACGATCCTGATATTAAAGGAGCGGACATCCTCATCGCCGTCACGGAAAGCGACGAGGTGAACATGGTCGCCTGCATACTCGCGAAGAAACACGGCATCCCCCACACGATCGCCCGCATCCGTGACATGAACTTTACGGTGGAGGCAAGCGCCTATCTCAAGGAAAATTTTGACATCGACCTCGCGCTCAATCCGGAGGTGATTACGGCGCGCGAAATCAACCGCATCCTCATGACGCCAGCCGCGCTCAACGTGGAGGACTTCGGTCAGGGCAAGGTGCGTCTCTTTGAGACGCGCATCCGGCGCAAATCCGCGATCGCGCGTACGCCGCTGAAATCATTGAAGCTCCCGCCCGGGGTGCTCGCGGGACTCATTTTCCGCGATCACCGCATGATCATCCCCCACGGCGACGATGTGTTCCTGCCGGGCGACAACGCCTACTTCATCGGTCTGCCGGACAAGATTGAACAGTTCAGCCAAAGTCTGGTGCAGAGCGACACGCACAAGCTGAACCGCGCCGCAATCATCGGCGCGGGACGCACGGGGCGCGCCCTTGCGCTCATGCTCGAGCAGCAGGGCGTGCAGGTCAAGGTCATTGATAAGAATCGCGAGCGCTGCGAGCTGCTCGCGGAGAAGCTAAAGACGGGGCTTGCGATCTGCGGCGACGGGACGGATATCGATCTCCTCACAGAGGAGGGCGTCGCAGAGGCGGACGTCATCATCTGCCTCACGGAGGACGACAAGCTGAACCTCATGCTCGCGCTGCTCGCACGCCACCTGTCCGACAACCGCATCAAGACGGTCGTGCGCGTCGACCGCAACGAATACATCGACCTCATGGAGAAGGTCGGCGTCAACATCGCGCTCTCGGCGCGTCTGCTCTCGGCGAGCGAGGTGCTTGCCTATGCACGCGGCGGTGATGTGGCGCGCGTGACCCTGCTCGAGGGGGCGCGTGCGGAGGCGCTCGAGGTGATCGTCAGTCCGGGCGCCCCCGTGACGGGCAAACAGCTCATGAACGCGCAGCTCCCGCGCGAATGTCTCGTCTGTGCCTATGTGCGCAACGAGGAGGCAGCGATCCCGAACGGCATGACGGAGCTGATGCCGGGCGACCGCGTGATTCTCTTCGTGCTGAAGAGCTTCGCGCAAAAGGCGCTGTCTTATTTTGGAGACGACTGATGCGGTTCGATTTATTTTGGGTACTCATGGGGCGCACAGCGTATGTGTTCGCACCGCTCTACCTCGTGCCGTTCGCCTACGGGTTCATCTACGGTGTGGATGGCGCGAGCTCATTTTTCGCACTCAGCATTCTGACGGCGATCCTCGGCATGGTGTTCGGCAATATGGGGCGCAGTCATATGCGTCAGCTGTCCGTGCAGGAGGGTATGCTGTTCATTCTCGCCATTTGGCTGCTGCTCGCCGTCCTCGGGATGCTGCCGTTCCACCTCGCTGGTCTGCATCTGTCGCCTGTCGATACGTTCTTGGAGTGTATCTCTGCGCTCACGACGACGGGCATGACGTCGCTCGGCGATGTGCTGCCGCCGACGCTCCTCCTCTGGCGGGCACTCCTCAGCTGGTTCGGCGGTCTGCTCTTCGTGGTCATTCTCGTGACGGTACTGCCCGTCGTTGGCGGATGTTTCGGCGTTGATTTCACTGTGGGGCAGGATCGGCTGTTCAGCCCGCTCTGGAACCGCATGACAAAGCCGATGCACGAGATGATGCTGCTCTATATTGCGCTGACCGCGGTTGCCGCCGGCATCTATCTTGCGGCGGGAGATGCGGCGCTGCCCGCATTCATGCTTGCGCTCTTTACCATCTCCTCGGGTGCCGGCTCAATGACGGGCGGTATCGCTCCCACCCCCGCGCTGATGGCTGCGGGCGGCATCGTCTCGCTGCTCTCCGCCCTGCCGCTCCTTACGCTGTGGCAGGCAGGGCGACGGCACACGGCAAAGAACCTTCTTCATCATGCGGAGCTGCGCGCCTTTTTCACACTGCTCCTCTGTGCCGGCGTTCTTCTCGCTCTTTTGCCCATACTGCACGGGCTGCTCCCCGTGGGGGCTGCACTCGGGCACGGGTTCTTCTACGCCGCCTCCTTTCTCTCGACGAACGGTCTGACGCTGCGCCCGGCGGATGAGTTTCACGGATTTGCACAGCTCCTCCTCATCCTGCTCGCCATCATCGGCGGGTGTATGGGATCCGCGGCAGGTGGTTTCCGCATTTCGCGGCTCCTCGTATTATGTTCACTCGCGTGGACGGAATTGCTGCGCACGCTGCACCCACGTATGGTTTTCGCCGTGCGCCAAGGCGGCAAGATCGTCCCCCTGCACGCGGCGGGGCGCATTCTCATGCTCGTGTTTTTCTTCGCGGCGGTGTTCGGCGGCGGCAGTCTCCTGCTTGCTCTCGCAGGGCTCTCGCCCATCGAGACAATCTCCCTCACTGTGGCGTGCCTGACGACAACGGGCGGTGTCTCCTCACTCGCCGGGCTCGATACGCTCGCGGGGCTGCCCGCATGGACAAAGTTCTCTTGTGCGTTCTTGATGGTGCTCGGACGCATCGAGGTCTTTGCGTTCTTCCTGTTCGTCGGCGCCCTCTTTGAAAACATGCAGTGCAAGTGGTGAGAAGCTATGAACATCTACACGGTCAATTACATTCTCTCGCGTCTCGCCTTTGCCGTTTCGGTATCGCTCGTCATCCCGCTCGTACTCGCCGTCCTTTATCATGAAAGCAGCCGTGAGGCATTCATGCTCGCCGCACTTGTCAGCGCGTTCCTCGGCGCTGCATTCCGCCGATACGGGCGGCCTGCCGAGGAACTGACGGCACGCGAGGGGATCGCCATCACGGCATTCGGCTGGATGACGGGGACGTTTCTCGGGATGCTGCCCTATCTGCTCGGCGGCTACCTCGGCTTCCTCGATGCGCTCTTTGAGAGCATCTCGGGATTTACCGGGACGGGCGCGACGGTCTTTGCTTCACTCAGCTCCCTTCCCTACAGCATTCTTTTTTGGCGGATGATGACCGCGTGGATCGGCGGTCTCGGCATCATCGTTATCTTCATCGCGCTCCTCCCGCAGTCGGGGGCAAGCACGATCTACATGTATAACGCCGAGGGTGCGGGGCCGACCATGGATCGCGTGATGCCGCGCCTGCGCGACATGACGATGGCACTCTTTAAGATCTACCTCTTCTTTACCGTGGTGACAACGGTCGTCTATATGCTCTGCGGCGTCGATTTCAGCATCGCTGTGACCCATGCCATGTCCACGATTGGCAGCTGCGGATTCTCCACCTACGATGACAGCGCGATGCACTTTCACAGCGTCGCTTTCGAGCTGTGGACGGCGCTCTTCATGTTCCTGACGGGCGGCAGTTTTTCCCTGTACTATCGCGTGTGGATCAAAGGGCCGGGCGTGATTCGCCGCAATACGGAGTTCCGCACCTATTTCTTTATCGCGGTCGGGGCGATTCTCCTCATCACGCTGAACCTCAGTATAGAGATGAAGGTGGA
>ERZ773087.566-NODE-566-length-27082-cov-122.864543_pt1 | contig 27082 bp, 23 predicted proteins | sample MGYA00511375_ERZ773087 | MGnify/ENA primary metagenome ERZ773087 (study PRJEB29015, sample SAMEA2737995) | human oral metagenome | biome: human oral; feature: human-associated habitat; material: dental | place: China | collected 2063 ...
GCAAACGAAGTATTTGACTTGCTCGTTTACTTTGCCGGCTATGGCTTTAATAAATCTCATTCTGCAGCCTATGCTATGATAAGCTACTATACAGCGTGGCTTAAATTTTATTTTCCAGAATATTTTATGGCTCACTTAATGAATTCTGATATTGACAAGACAGACTCTTTGGTCAATTACATTGGTGAGTGTAAAAGAATGGGGATTGAAATTTTAAAACCAACCTATAATTCTAAATTACTTTTTAGGGTTATTGGGAAAGGAAAGATAGATTTTGGATTAAAAGCGATTAAAGGTGTTGGTATGGGTGGAGAAATTCTATCTGAAGCCGTTGAAACTTTGTTCGCAAATGAGCCTTTTGATCTATTAAAACTTTTAACAATAACTCAAAAAGATTCTCAAAAAGAGTTAGATTCTGCGGTAAAAAGAAGAGGAAAAGCTTTTGAGAAGCAAACTAAAATTTCTAAAAGTATTGGTGAGCTTCAAGAAAAAATTAACACTCTTTTTACCAAAGAAAATTTAACTGCTAGAGATCAAAAAAGTCTTTCAAAAAATCAAGAAACTTTAACTCAAAAACAAAATGAGATTGAAGCCATAGATGCTGAGCTAATAACTCTTGATAACGAAATTGAGCAAATAAAAAGCTTAATGAGTATTGAGAACAAGAAGCTTAATAAAACATCTTTTGAGGCTTTAATTAGTGTTGGTGTTTTTGATGGACTTGGCTTTACAAGGAAAGACCTATTTGATAATGTGGGTAATTTATTAACTCCAAACAAACATTCTGAAATTGTTTGGAGTAATAGTGAATATTCTTTACCTGAAATTATTAACAAAGAAGTTGAAGCGACTGGGCTTATATTAAGTAAAGTTTTTTCTGACGATTTGTTAAAACAAATTTCAGAATTAGAAATTCCTGATGAATTGCCTATTGGAATTTTGGTTAGTAAGGAAGAAAAAACTACAAAAAGCGGGAAAAAATTTCTTGAAACTTTTATATATTTGCCTTCTGGTGAAAGTATTAAAGCAAGTGATTTTAATCTAGTTAGTGAAAAATATTCGATTGGCGAAGTTTATGCTTTTGGAATAAGAACTAACAACGGATACCGTAATTTGTATAAGGTGTTTGATTTACAAAGTAAGTTAAACGATTATAGAAAAAAAGAGAGCGTTTTAGATGTAACAATTTTTGATAATCTTGATAGTATCAATTTTTCAGTAGATAAAATTGTCGTTCATGATTTTAATGGAGATGTTGTTGCAGTTTTAAGACGTTAATTTTTTTTAGAGCCTTTTTTAGGCTCTTTTTTTTAAAGCCAAGAAGTGTTTTTATACAAAATAATTCCCTCTGGAGCTATCATTTTTTATTCCTTTAGTTATATTTGTCAATAAAATTATCAATTCTTTCAATAGCTTGTTTGTAGTAGTCCTCATTTAATTCGCAACCTATTACTTGTCTATTGTTTCTAATTGCAGATATTATTTCACTACCACTTCCAGCAAAAGGTACAAAAACTAAACCATTTTTATTAGAGTGAGTTTGAATTATTCTATCGCATAGCTTTTGAGCCTTTACTGTTGGATGAAAGCAACGTTCAATGCTTGACTGACTGGCTTCTGCAATATCGCACCATACGTTTGATACTCTTTTATGCGTATTTGTTCTTGGCTTACCATTTGCACCTAAATCTTTTCTAGTTGATTTTTCATCTGTATATGGTATGTTGAATGTATAATTTTCACTTTTTGTAAGAAATAAAAAATCCTCTCTTGCAGACATATAGTTTGTTTTAGTTCCAATGCCTCTAGTATTACGTTGGGTTACCCAATTTTTTATATTAAAAAGTTTTTCATCTTCTATCATTACTGCAAGTCTAGCAAATGTTAGCGGCTTATGTCCAACGCCTCCCCATAGAATAAGAGTGCCATTATATTTTAATACTTTTTTTGCCTCTTTAAGCCATATCCTACTCCATTCAACATACTCTTTAACACTTTTAAAAACACCGAAATCAAAATTTCCACATATCTCAAAATAAGGTGGATCAGCTATTATTAAATCCACGCTATCTTCTTTCAAGTGTTCTTTCATAAACCTCGTTGCATCTGTGTTATAAAGCAAATAATTACCAACTATCATGCACCCTAATGATTAACCTTCCTGGCAAAAGCATTATTTTAAAATTCTTTCAGCAAAAGCCGTAATTGCGCCACGCTCAACTTTATTTAGTGAAGTAACAAACATTTTTACCTCCTCGTGTTCTTCCTTAGCAGCTTTTAACATGTAATTCAATCCGTTGGTATATTTGTTGATAAATGTATTGTCAATTTGTCTATTTGAACCTATACAAACAACCTTGCATGTTGAGTCAAGACGCGTAAGTACCGTCTTTAAGGACTTCTTGCTAAAATTTTGTACCTCATCTACTATTACAAAAGCATTAGCTAATGTTCGCCCCCTAATTGCACCATTCCAAATTGTTTCGATGTTATATTGTCTAATAAGTTTCTCCACAATTTCTTTTACCGCATTTTATTCTGATTCTTTTCTTAGACTTTTTTGGAACGTGAAACGTTATTACAGACCGAAAGGGAGATTGCCTCTCCCTTCTTTTTAATCTAAACGAGGATTGAAATCCCTTAAGTGGTAGGACAAATCTTTGAGCATTGCCTTACGTCCTTTGAATCTTTCATCTGCCATCAGACGCTCATATTGTTTTGCCTCTTCTGGGCTGAGACGGCTTCTATACTCTGACATGGCACTTCTAAAGGCTACCAGTTCATCTAGATAAAGCTCCTTCATTCTTAAACGATGGCCTATCTCGCTGACCTCTTCATAGGGTTGCCTGTCCAATTTGCGTTTTTGACTCTCTTGTCGGCGAATCAAATCATGAATTCTGTTCCGAAACTTGGTCTTGAAGTAACGATACAGGCGTGGATGATCTTCCAGTAGATTGGGATGGCTTTTTATCAATTCGTACAAAACCATCATCCCTTCCTGCCTCCAATCTGCATACTCCCATAAGTGCAGATAATAATCTTTATAACATCGCTTGACTATCCCTTCAACTTGTTTGTATACCTCCTCAAATTTCATTGACTAGTCCTTTCTTTTGATTTTAGAGGTTTTATCCTCACCTATTAATCTATCAAAGATCCTGGTTTTCTTGCGCGTTGTTCGGTATTTGTTTCTTTAAATTTATTGTCATGTACTAATTGATTATTCTTGTTGCATGTTATCCTCGTTTAAAAACATAAAAAAACAGGAAGAATTTTCTTCCTGTTTTTTATATCTAACTCCGGCAGTAGGACTCGAACCTACGACATCATGATTAACAGTCATGCGCTACTACCAACTGAGCTATGCCGGATAATATAGTCCGTACGGGATTCGAACCCGTGTTACCGCCGTGAAAAGGCGGTGTCTTAACCCCTTGACCAACGGACCAAAAACACACAACATAGAACATTATATCAGTTCCTTGCGTTTTGTCAATACTTTTCTATTAATTTTTTAATCATCTTTTATTGGTAATCTAGTAATTGAGTTATATGTATCAAATGAGTTTGATTTATGGCTAACTTCTCAAAAAAAGAATCCCAAAATGAGATTCTTTTTGATTTTATTCAGCTGAGTTGTTTTCTTCCATTTTTGATTTAATTTCGTCATATGAAAGTGCGTGCGACTCTTTATCTTCATCTAATTGATCTTCAGATATTTTCCCAGTTTCATATATAGATTTAATTTGATTGCTATCCAATGTTTCATATTTCAGAAGCGCTTCGGCAATCAATTTGTGGGTTTCACGATTAGATTGAATGATTTCTGCAGCTTTATTCCGTGCTTCATTCAAGAGATCACGTACTTCAGCATCAATTTCATAGGCAGTCTGCTCAGAGATAGATTTCGGTGGATTATATGCACCTGGAATCATAGCATGATTTCCTTCATATTGTACCGGACCAAGTTTGTCACTCATACCATACTCTGTAACCATACTTCTAGCCATTTGTGTTGCCTGCTCGAAGTCGTTAGAAGCTCCTGTTGTTTGAACATTAAAGATAATTTCTTCTGCTACTCGTCCACCCATGAGACCAGCTAATTGCTCTTTCATATCCTCTTTAGATAAAAGCATTTGGTCTTCTTTAGGTAAGGCGATCATATATCCTCCAGCACGACCACGAGGTACGATAGTTACCTTATGTACGACACGAGCATTTGAAAGAACCAAACCAACAATTGTATGACCCGCTTCATGATACGCAACGATTTGGCGGTCACGCTCTGAAACAGTCTTATCTTTTTTAGACGGTCCTGCAATAACTCTATCTTCAGCTTCATCAATATCAGAAGCATCAATTACTTTCTTATTCCGACGCGCTGCTACCAAGGCTGCTTCATTTAGGACATTTTCAAGATCTGCACCAACAAATCCTGGGGTCTGCTGAGCAACTAATTTTAAATCAACATCTGTAGCCAAAGGTTTATTTTTAGCATGAACACGTAAGATAGCCTCACGACCTTTGACATCTGGACGACCAACTAAAACTTTTCTGTCAAAACGTCCAGGACGAAGAAGTGCAGGATCCAGCACATCTGAACGGTTTGTTGCAGCGATAACGATAATACCTTCGTTTCCTTCAAAACCATCCATCTCAATAAGAAGTTGGTTTAAAGTTTGTTCTCTCTCATCATTACCACCACCAAGGCCAACACCACGCTGACGACCGACTGCATCAATTTCATCAATGAAGATGATTGCTGGAGCTGCTTTTTTAGCATCTTCAAATAATGAGCGAACACGACTAGCACCAACACCAACAAACATTTCGACAAAATCTGAACCAGAAATACTGAAGAAAGGAACACCAGCTTCTCCAGCTACTGCTTTAGCAAGAAGAGTTTTCCCTGTTCCTGGAGGGCCTTCGAGGAGAACTCCAGCAGGGATACGTGCTCCAAGCTTGGTATAACGTTTAGGATCTTTAAGAAACTCAACTACTTCAACCAATTCTTGCTTTTCTTCTTCAGCACCAGCAACATCAGAAAAACGTACTTTGATTGATTCTTTGCTAGCAGCACGCGCTTTGTTGCGACCAAAATTCATCGCACCACGCGCACCACCGCCACCACTTTGATTCATCATTGAAAAGAAGAAGAATCCAACAATAACAAGTGGAAAGACAGAAATTAAGATATTAAGCCACATTCCACTTGAGCTTTCACGTTTGATGCTAATCTCTGTCTTGTTTTTAGCTGCTAACTTTTGTAATTCAGAAATAGTTGAATCTGCCGGCAATATGATGCTAGTGAATTTTTTAACCGATAATGAAGGCGATGGGAAAAATTGGATACCTGTTGTATCTTTCACTTCCTTAGATTTTTTATAGGTTCCGGAAATTTCAACAACACTTCCATTAGGTTGGTAACTAATATCTTTCACGTTACCTTTTTCAATTTCTTTAACTAATTCTGTGTAATTAATCTGTTGACTGCGATTGACAGAATTTCCAGCCATCAAATACTGAAACCCTGTTACTAAGGCAATCACAACTAGAATGTACAGAAGTGGATTTTTTACTAATCCATTATTTTGCTTATTTTTCATTTATATATAGTAAACCTTTTATTTTGTATATACTTCTTCCTTCAAGATACCTACATAAGGTAAATTGCGATAGTTTTCAACATAGTCCAATCCATAGCCAACTACAAATTCATTTGGAATTGTGAAACAGGTATAATCCGCCTCAATTTTAACGAGGCGTCCTTCTGGCTTATCCAAGAGTGTAGCAATTTTAACTGATGCCGCATTTCTATCTTTGAACATTTCACAAAGGCTTTTTAAGGTCTTTCCAGTATCAATGATATCTTCAATAAAAAGAATATCGCGACCAGCAACATCTTGGTCAACATCTTTTTTAATGTTAATTACACCACTGCTAGAAGTTCCACCATGATAGCTAGACACAATCATGAAATCCAATTCAATATGAGTATCAATATGCTTGATCAACTCAGCCATAAAAGGAACCGAACCTTTTAAAACACCAACTAGAATAGGATTCTTCCCATGATAATCTTCTGTTAATTGAGCTCCTAGTTTTTTAGCAGCGGCAACTATCTCATCGTGCGAAATCAGTACTTTTTTAATGTCTTTTTCTAACATAATCTTACCTATCTATTTTTTTAATATAAAGAACATCTTTCATTATATCACGTTTCGAGTTCTTACTCAAATCACCTGTTACGATTCCAGCAATCCCTAAAATTTCATTAAGTTGTTCCACAATGACAGCTTCATCTCTTTCTTTAAGAGAGTATTTTTCATCTATAAAATAGCGAGCTAGTTTTTTATGGTGACCATTTAATAAAATTCTATCTCCAGACTGTCGGTGACGGAGCACAATAGAAGTTTTACGTGAAACAGGAATCATCTGAACCACTTCACCAACTAATTCTTTCCCAAAAGAGAAACAATAACCACCTAGTTCAATAATATCTTCAAATTGTAGCAAAATAGCTCCCTTTTTTGAATCAGACTTAGGACCGATTTTCTGAATTTTAAAGGTTTGATAGTCTTGGATGAGCTCATATTGATTTTTAAGATAATGGTGATAGTTGGTTTTAGTATTTACAATATGTAAAATATCATCAAACTGTGCTTTACTTAGTTGTAAATCAGGAAATTTTTCAAGATATTCCTGCAATAAAAAAACTTGAACTTCTCTTTTTTGCTTCCTAAACGTCTGTAAATCAGTCAGATTTAAGTCTTTTGTTAAGCCGGAAAGAGCTTTTTGTAATTGAGCAATTTCTAAACCTAAACCTATAATAGCTTGTTTGATTCTGGGGTTTTCTGTTTCTAAAAGCGGGAAATATTGGTTTCTTACACGATTTCTAAAATAAGTATTTTCAAAATTTGAGGCATCTTCAAAATGAAAAACCGTCGGAAAATCAGTTTTAGAAAATTCCAACAAGGGTCTAATTAACTCGCCACCACCAAAAGGCTGCCTATCTTTCATACCAGACAAATAACGTAAGCGACTTCCACGTAGAATCCGCATAAAAATCGTTTCTGCTTGATCGTCTGCATGATGGGCTGTCACCAAGGCAGTACAATCTTCTTCTTGCATGACTTTTTTGAAAAAATTATAACGAAAATCTCTAGCTGATTTTTCTGAAAAAACTCCAGAAAAACTTGATGTAAGAATCTTTACACCAAGTTTTTGAGCAATTTCTTTTAATTGTTTTTCTTCTTGATCAGCTTCAATTCGTTGTTTATGGTTGATATGAGCCAAGATAAGTTCTATATCCAACTCTTTTTGATACTTATATAAAAGGTTCAATAAGGTCATAGAATCAAGGCCACCAGAAATGGCCAACAAAACTCTTTGATGTTCAATAAAATAAGCTTTTTCTTTACACTGTTTCAAAAATTGCTGCTCAATCATTTCAGCACCTCATAGACATCATTGGCTATTTTTGAAATAGTGTCATAGTTTGAATGATTAGTGAACACCGATATGATAAAAGGTGATTCACTGTAAACAATGGCAACGTCATGTTTGAAATCATAAGCATCACCAATCTTATGAGCAACCTTCACTGGAATATCCTTAGAAATCCTCTGATTATCAAAGTTGGTCTGCGAAAGAGTGTCAATAATAGAACCATTTTGATAATAAATAGCTTCCATTACATTTCCTGCCATTTTAGCAGAGGCATTTCTTTCTTCCACATCCCATTTTCTACCTGCAATGTTTTCAATAGTGGAACGGTAGGTCGAGCTTGATTTATCTGTAACATAGTAACCTAAAATATTGGTTGCGGCGTTATCAGATTCTTTGGCAATATGATTAATGAGATCCTGTACACTGTATTCTTTATTATCCGCTTCTTTGGGTAAACTCCCACTTCCTTCCGTATCATAAGCTCCAGAATAATCATTAACATCCTGAATATATTTTAGTCCTTGTGCAAGTGTAAATTTCCCTTTATTTAATTCTTCTTGAGCATAATAAAGAATTGGCAATTTAGTTACACTAGCAGAATACATCTCTGTATCTTGATTAATTCCTGCCGTTTTTCCTGTATTCAACTGTTTGACATAAATAGAAAAGTCCGCCTGATTATATCGACTAGTTAAGATTTCTTGAACTTTTTCGATGCGATTATCTGTATCTGAAAGATAATCCGCTCTTACCCAACCACTATTTTCAATTTTTGCATATTGGGCTGTTGGTGTTGTAGCTAGTTGAGTGATTTTTACAGAAGTATAGGCTGATTTATTACTATTAATTTTTTTGACACCATTTACATAAGCTTTTTCATAAACTGTAAAACCTGGTTTCAGCCACACTGTTTGATTTGTATCTTCCAAAGCCAAGACAGTATCATCATAAATGGAACGTTTATCAGCAACTACAAACTGACCATTGGATAACTTAAAGAGAGGTAACCCCTGAGAGTTGACTACTAACTCAGTCAACTTGAAAGGCTGATTTGGAGATAGCTTCCCAGAAATCTTATCTAGTTCTGCAGAAGAAAAAGTTAAAACTTCTTCATAAACATTTGGATTGGTAGGAAGTGTTTGATAATAATTGCTGTAGCTTGTATTGGTCAATTCATACTGTTGACTTGTTGTCAATGGAATATCTTTTTCTGTGCTAATGACTATATTACTGCAAAAGAAAGCCGGTAACAACAATAAAGCTAAGTATTTTCTCATCAATCCTTCCTTTCTATATTTTTTTCTCTCAACTCTTGATTCTTTTGTGAAAGTTCTTCCAATTTCTCCTCTGAGAAAGTTAAAAATTTCTCCACTGTTTTAACGATATTATCCATGATTACTGTGGTAACAAATCTGGTATATTATAGATTGTTTCTCCTTCTTTGGCATAGAAATATTTTGCTCGAGCGTACTTAGCGGCATAGTCATCATCCTTTAAACGCTTAGACAAGTTTTCTTGATATTCTTTTTCCTTACTCAACTCATCATATTTTTCTTGTAATTCAACAAGCTTTTGCCGACGTTCTAGAAGAGTTTGATAGGATTGTACTAAATTATATGTTGGTAAAATGAACAAAAGCATAACTAAAATTAAAACCCAGCCCATAAAACGATTTTTTTTGCGACGTTCTTCTTCTAAATAGCGTCGACGCTGATTTTCATCCTGAATGTACTGATTATTTAATTGAACAATATTTTTAGACATTTTCTTCTACCCTTGTTTCACTGACAATTTCATACATACTTGCTGCATCTTCTTTTTTGGTACTATCTTTCATTTCTAATACTTTCACAGTGAGTAGTTTATTACCAAAACGAATTTCAACAATATCATCTGTTTTTAAGTCTGTTGAACTCTTGGCTAGAATTCCATTTACTTTTATTCGCCCTTTATCAGCGACTTCTTTTGCAACAGTTCGCCTCTTAATAATTCTTGATACTTTTAAATACTTGTCTAATCTCATATTCCTTACCTCAATTCTCTTAATATTCTATCATGTTTTAAAGAAAATGAAAAAACAAAATCCCTTCAATCCCCTTTTCTTTGTTTTATTTCTACTAATTTTTGGCCAAATAGAATTAGATTTTCTAAGATTTCATAATCCTTTTTCTGACGAACATCAAAAATAACTTCAATTAGTTTGTCGCTTTCTCCTATACGAGCTTTTAAAGTTGTTGCAGCCAAAGCTTCAAAATAATCCTGGGTCAAGAATATTTGCTGTGACATCTTTTCAAATCTAACAATTACGGTCTGCTGTCTGCGTTCGACTAAAGAAACAAAGGATTTATCCAAATATGATTTCAATAGACCAATTTCTAATAAATAGGCGACAACATCTGGATACTCTCCAAAACGATCTATCAATTCTTCCTGTAAATCTTCATAATTTACACTGTTGTCAATTTCACGAATACGTTTGTAAATCTCAATTTTTTGACGTTCATCTGATATATAGTCACTTGGTAAATAGGCATCAATTTGGAGATTAATTTCTGCATTACTTTTTTGTCTTTTTTGCTCCTTACCTTGTTTCTTGGCAATTGCCTCTTCTAAAAGTTGAGAATACATTTCAAACCCTACTGAATCAATAAATCCTGATTGAGAAGCTCCAAGAATGTTTCCTGCTCCTCTAATTGATAAATCTCGCATTGCAATTTTAAATCCTGAACCTAGCTCTGTAAAACCTTTAATTGCTTCTAAACGTTTTTCAGCCACCTCAGTCAAAGTTTTATCTGGACGATACATAAAATAAGCATAGGCGATACGATTACTCCGACCTACTCGTCCCCTAAGTTGATACAAGGTTGACAGACCCATATGATCAGCATTTTCTATAAATAAAGTATTTGCATTTGGAATATCAACCCCTGTTTCAATAATGGTAGTTGTAACCAAGACATCATATTCTCCATTTATAAAGTCAATTAGAGTATTCTCCAATCTAATTTCACTCATTTGACCATGAACAAAACCAATATTTGCTTCTGGAACTAACTCTTTTAATTCAGCTACTTTTTGCTCAATTGTGTCAACTTTATTGTAAAGATAGTAAACTTGTCCTCCACGATCTATTTCTCTTACAATTGCATCTCGAATAATAGTTGGATTAGTTTCTAAAACATAAGTTTGAACTGGATAACGATTGGTCGGAGGAGTTTCAATGACTGATAAGTCTCGAATACCTAACATTGACATATGTAAGGTACGAGGAATAGGAGTAGCAGTTAAAGTTAAGACATCAACTTTTGTTTTTAATTCTTTTAGTTTCTCCTTATGCTTAACTCCAAAACGCTGTTCCTCATCAATAACTATCAGACCTAAATCTGCAAATTCAACATCCTGTGATAAGAGCCTGTGAGTCCCAATAATGATATCCACTTGACCTTTTTTCAAAGCTTCTAAAGTCTCATTCTGCTCTGCCTTTGTCCTAAAGCGACTTAGAACATCAACATTAACAGCAAAGTCATTAAATCGTTCTTTAAAATTTGTATAATGTTGCTGAGCAAGTACAGTTGTTGGAACCAAAATTGCGACTTGCTTATGATCATTAACAGCCTTAAAAGCTGCCCGCATTGCTACTTCAGTTTTACCAAAACCAACATCTCCTACCAAGAGGCGATCCATTGGTTGCTTGCTTTCCATGTCCTTTTTTATTTCTTGAATACTTCGTAATTGATCCTCTGTTTCAACATAAGGAAAATCATTATCAAATTCAATCTGATTTTCGTCATCACCAGAAAAGGAAAAACCTTCTAGCTGACTCCTCTCCGCATACAATTTAATTAAATCATCTGCAATATCTTCCACTTGATGCTGAACTTTTTGTTTTGTCTTTTGAAAACGACCGTCATTTAACTTATTGACTTTTGGTGTCTTTCCATCACTGGCTACATATTTTGATAAGAGTTGGATTTGGTCAACTGGAATTGATACTCGATCGGCATTTTGGTATTGAATGGTTACATAATCTCGATGAATACCAGAAATTTCAATGGTTTCAATTCCTAGATATCGCCCAATACCATGTATGTTATGGACAACATAATCTCCTTTTTCTAACTCATTATAATCCTTTAATCGCTCTGCATTAGATACATTTTGTCGCCTTACACGTCTTTTAACTTTCTTTTGGAAAATTTCATATTCTGTAATTAATACAAGTTTTTGATCAACAAAATTAAATCCCTGGTTTAAATTTCCTTGTATAATTTGTACTGAATTTTTATGGATTTCTTTATCATTTATATACTCTGCTTGAATGTCGTATTCTTGTAAAGTTTTATGTAAAGATTGTAAAGAAGATAATGAAGATGCTTGCAGGATTACTGTAGAACCTGCTTTTTTATAGCGATCAATTTCATCTTTCAATAAAGGAAATTGACTAAAAAATTCCTGCATAGGGTATTGATTAAATTGATAAAGAGAATCAAATTTTAAGTTACCTAAGCCTTTGTGAAAATTTGAAAGAAAAGTAGAAGGTTTGTAATTTCTAAAATCTGGATAAGAATTTACAAAATATTTCTGATTTGAAACAGCTTTACTAGCTTGTAAACCTTCTGTCAAAATAGTTGCAGCTTCCATTTCAAATTGTGCATTTCGCTCCATGATTTTTTGAAAATCATCAAAGAAAATAGGGGTATGTTTTGGAAGATAATCTAGAATAGTCCATTCTTTCTCATAAAAATAGGATAAGAATTTTCGAAAATCTGGATGAAGTTGACGTTTTTTAATATCCTGTAAGATCTCTTCAAGATAAGATTTTAGATGGTTATCTTGACTTGCTTTTACTGCCTCTTCTATTTTTTTCTGAGCTCTTAAGTAATCCTCATCTGCTAACAATATATCGTTTGCAGGATGAATTAAAACTTGATTTAAATTTTCAATAGAAGTTTGGCTTTCTGAATCAAAAATACGTATTCCATCAATCTCATCTCCGAAAAATTCTAAACGGTAAGGAGAAACACTATCCTTATCAAAAATATCTAGAATATCACCTCTTAAACTGAACTCTCCCTGATTAAAAACTTGTGATTCTTTCCTATATCCAATCTTAATCAAAAAGTTTACGAGGTTATCAAGATTATATTCTTGACCAACTTTTAGTTCTAGAATAGAAGATTTTAATTCATTTGGATTTGGCAAAAAAAGGCGACTAGCTGAAAGATTTGTGACTAGAATACCTGACTCATTGTCATCTAATAAAAAATTTAAAGCTCCAAGCCGAGCATATATTTTTTCTTGAGACGAGAAGATAAATTCAGCCATAGGCGCATCGTCAGCTAAAAAATTATATACTTTTTCCTCACCTAACAAAGAAATCAAGTCACTAGATAACTTTTCCGCTTCACTATAACCTGATGTCATAACGAGAATTTTTTGATGTTCTTCAAGAGCAGAGGCTATTGCAAGTGCTTTAGTCGAACCAGACAATCCCATTAGTAACTGTCTAGTCTTTTGATTTAGATTTTTTTTCCAATCTAAAATTTGCTGGTTTTGACAAAATAAATCAATCAAGTTCATTTTATTACCCATTATACTTCTGCATTGCTTGTTCAAAATTGCCTGATTGTAAATAATAATTTACAGCATTGTCAACCTTATCAAGAGTATTCAAAATAGTTATGTAATCATCTTTATCAAATTTTCCTAAAACATGATGAACCACTGTCATACCTTCTTTAGGACGACCAATACCTATTTTAACTCGTTTAAAATCTTGAGTACCTATATGTTTAATAATCGATTTAATCCCATTATGACCACCTGCTGAACCTTTTGCGCGTAAACGAATCTTACCAACTTCCATATCTAAATCATCATAAATGACAAGTAAATCCTCAACTTCTAAACCATAATAAGTTAACAAAGCATGAACTGCTTTTCCACTTTCATTCATAAAAGTTGTTGGTTTGATAAAATATATCTTTTCACCATTTAAGAATGTTGAAGCAATTTCTGATTGAAAAATTTTATCAGCTGTAAATTTTAAATTTAAATCTTTACACAACTTGTCAACTAACATAAATCCAACATTGTGTTTTGTTTCAACATATTTATCTCCTGGATTTCCTAATCCAACAATTAATTTTGTCATTCTTATCCTTTCAAAGCTTAAAAGGGTTGGAAATTTTTTTCCAACCTACTCTTTATTCCATTTATACTTTCTTTTACACATTAAATCGGAATTCCATAATATCGCCATCTTGAACGATATATTCTTTTCCTTCTTCACGTAAACGACCAGCTTCTTTCACTGCTTTTTCACTTCCATAATGCAGTAAATCATCATAAGACATGGTTACCGCTCGGATGAAACCTTTCTCAAAATCTGAGTGGATGATACCTGCTGCTTGAGGGGCTTTCATTCCACGTTTGAAGGTCCAAGCGCGAACTTCTTTTTCACCAGCTGTAAAGTATGTTCCAAGTCCCAACAGGTGGTAAGCTGCTCTGGTCAGTTTATCCACACCTGATTCAGTCAAGCCAATAGCTTCTAAAAATTCTGATTTATCTTCATCATCCAATTCAGAAATTTCCTCTTCAGCACGCGCTGAAATGACAACAACCTCAGCATTTTCTGTAGCTGCAAATTCCCGAATTTGCTTCACATATTCAATGCTATCTGGGTCTGCAACTTCGTCTTCACTAACATTTGCTACATAGAGAACTGGCTTAGTGGTCAAAAGGAAGAGCCCTTTAACAATCTTCTGCTCTTCTTCTGTAAAGTCAATTGTCCGAGCTGAAAGACCGTCTTCGAGAACTGGCTTAATTTTCTGTAACACATTAAATTCCGCCACAGAATCCTTATCTTTTTGAGTTCTTGCCATCTTCTCTACACGCGCATAACGTTTGTTGATACTTTCTAAGTCTGCTAAAATCAATTCTAAATTGATTGTTTCAATATCTGCCATTGGATCAACAAAATCAGACTCGCGGCCCTGTTCCCTCATGACATTTTCATCATCAAAAGCACGTACAACGTGGACGATAGCATCTACTTCGCGGATATTGGCCAAGAATTTATTCCCTAGTCCTTCTCCTTTTGAAGCACCTTTCACAATTCCAGCAATATCTGTAAATTCGAAGGTTGTTGGAACTTTTTTCTGTGGTTTGATGAGCTCTGTTAATTTATCAAGACGTGCATCCGGAACTTCCACTCTTCCAACATTAGGGTCAATTGTTGCAAAAGGATAGTTTGCTGCTTCTGCCCCCGCTTTTGTAATTGCATTAAATAAAGTTGATTTGCCGACATTAGGTAATCCGACAATTCCTGCTGTTAAAGCCATTTAGCTCTTCCTTTCATCTTTTCAATTCAAATTATTATACCATAAAACAGACTAAGTCTGTAGAGGAAAATATAAACAAAAAAACACTCAATTAATTGAGTGTTAGCGACTCCGGCAGTAGGACTCGAACCTACGACATCATGATTAACAGTCATGCGCTACTACCAACTGAGCTATGCCGGATAATATAGTCCGTACGGGATTCGAACCCGTGTTACCGCCGTGAAAAGGCGGTGTCTTAACCCCTTGACCAACGGACCATATATGCCTCACAATAAGACATATTTTATTATACCAGTTTATCTCACTTTGTCAACAGTTTTATTTCTTATTTTCTTCTTTTTTACTTTTGGCTTTCAGTATTTCTTTCAAGTATCTGACACGTAATCGAGAAATTGGTGAACGATGACCATCATAATACAAAACATCTTTTGTCTTTTTATCGTATCCACTAATGTTGCTAATATTAGATAGGTATGACTTATGTGGTGAGAAAAAATATCCAAGTTCTTTATCTTGTTCTTGAATTTCTGCTATTGTCCCATAAAATTCCTTAAAGAAATTTTTTCCAACAACTCTTAATTTATAAGGACTTCCTGTCGTCTCAATATATAGAATATCTCTAAAAGGAATTCGAATTTCGTTTCCTCTAAAACTATACTCAAAAAAGTCAACAATATCTGTATTTTCAATTAAATTATTTCGTGTATAAACGATGCAATCTTTAACTCTTTTCTTAAAAGAATTATCATTTATGTCTTTATCTATAAAATCTAACGCTGATACTTTATACTTAAAAGTTAAGGTCGCAAATTCTGAATGACTCGTAACAAAAACAATGATAGCATAAGGATTATGTTGGCGGATAAATTGCGCCATTTCTAGACCTTTTTGTTCTTCTCCTTTGATATCTATATCTAAGAAATATAGTTGATTCACCTCGTCTGACTCAACATATTCTTTAAATTCATGAATTTTTCCTGTTACTTTTGCTTTAATTTCAAGATTTAGCTCGCGAGAAATTTCTTCGAAGACATTTTCAATTCTAACCTGATGTTCAATAGTATCCTCTAGCACTAATACTTTCATATTTGTTCCTTTCTTTTAAATCTTACAACTTGTATAAAATAATTTGTTTCTATATCTGTTTCCAGAATAACTTCATCATATTTGTCAATAATTTCTTTGACATTATTTAAACCTAATCCTCGATTTTCTCCCTTTGTCGAGAAGCCTACTTCATAAATTTCTTCTAAATTAATATAACGGCTTTGACGAGAATTCTGAATTACAAAAACAATTTCTTTATCTAGCTTTACTAAAGACACATTCATTGTTTTTGAGGGACTTTCAGCTGCCCCTTCAACTGCATTATTGAGCAATACACTAGCTACTCGAACTAAATCTAAAAGTTTCATAGGTAATGTCTCAATAACATCTTTCATTTCAAATACGATCTCTACTCCACACTCTCGAGCCTTAAATATAGTTTGAATTAACACACTTCTCAAGGCAGTGTCTTGAACATTATTTAATTCAAAAAAAGTATAGTCATCTGATCGAAGGGAAATATTAGCTTGACTTAAAACATTATGAAAGATTCGCTCTACTTCTTTCATATCACCTGAGTTAATTCCTATTTGTAAACTTGTTAACATACCAGCATAATCATGACGGAAACCTCGAATTTCGTTATAAAGAGCTACAATTTCATCTGTATAAAGTTGTAGTTGTCTTTGTTCTTCCTTTTTTTGCTGAATTTCTTTTGCTTTTTCATGTTGTTCACGAGCAGACTTTAGATAAAATAAAGTTGACAAAAACATAATAAATCCTATAGTGGCAATCATACTAGCAAAGCTATTAAGATGTGCGTTTTCGCTAAACCAATGAGAAATATTTAATAGGATATGGATTACTATATATGATTTATTAACATTATATAGATCTTTTTTATAAATCGGTTCTTTATAGTACTCAAAATAAAAGTCAAAAAAATCAACAACTTTTAAAATAATAAACAAAGATAAAAGATTAATTATAATGTAAAAGATATCATAATGTTGTTTTACAAAAGAATCTCCAGTTATTGAAGAAATAATGACAGATAAAAAAGTTTCAGAAGTCTCCACAGATAAATAGATAACAAACGATAAAAACAAATTCAAGTAATTATCATACTCTTTTCCTTTAATAAGAAAATATTTATAGAAAATAAGAGGTTGAATAAATAGGAAAATATAGTGGAAAATACTACTTATTATATCTCCAAAAATTGGAATTTCAATAAGAATTGAAGAAATAATTGAAATTCCAAAAACGATACTAAAGAATAAACTAATAAACTTTATATCTATCTTTTTACTCTGCATAATTTTCTTATGAAATATCTCATAAGAAACAACTTGTATAATAGTTGGAAAAAATGCAATTATTATCTTCAAAATCATCTTTAACCCCTAAAATTATTTTCTTTTTAAAAAAATATCTCTCCAGATTGAATTATTAATCCTATGTCGAATATCTCCACCAGTAACTTGCTCTAATTTTCTTTCTGTCAAAATTTCAAATTGTTGTAACTCTTTTGGCAATAAATTTTGTTTGTTTTTCTTTTTCATAAAAATATCTCCTAATAATTTTTTGTAAAGTTAACTTACAAGATTATTATACAGGGAGATTTCCCAAATATAGAAAATCAGCTTCATATGCAAGTAAATATAACTGAAATGTCATTTTTAAAAATTTTATTAAAAAAAGAGTGCGCTTGAGCGCACCCTCAATCTTATCTGATCCCAGCAAGATTTGAACTTGCGACCGTTCGCTTAGAAGGCGAATGCTCTATCCAGCTGAGCTATGGGACCATACTTTATTATTGTAACAAAAAGACCGTATAGCGTCAAGATTCATTTATGATAAGGACTGCCTTGCTGAATCATAAATGCGCGATAAATTTGCTCCATTAAAACTAAACGCATTAATTGATGAGGTAGGGTTAATTGACCAAAACTCATCAAAAGATTTGCTCTTTCTTTTACTTTAGGAGACAGACCTAAGCTACCACCAATAATAAATGTAATATCTGAAAAACCTCGAACTGAAGCATCTTCAATGACTTTACTAAATTTTTCAGAAGGAAATTGCTGACCCTCAATAGCTAAAACAATAACAAATTCACGATCTAATACTTTAGATAAAATTCGTTCACCTTCTTTCGACAGAATTTGTTGGTTCTCTAATGGACTTGCTTTATCTGGTGTTTTTTCATCAGCTAATTCAATTATCTCTACTTTCGTAAAACGACTGAGTCGTTTTGAGTATTCTGCAATCCCTTCTTTAAGGTATTTCTCTTTTAGTTTTCCAATTGTTACAAGTTTTATTTTCATAATTTCATTTTATCATATTCACACTTTATTCACACCATTTCAATGAGAATTTTTTCACTCATCTATAGATTTTCTAATAAAAATTAACGTTTTTTCTAAGTTTTCCACAAACTGTGGAAAAGTACTTTTTTTTAAGATATAATTAAGTTATCGGTTCTATACTTACATCAATTTGAAATATTAGGAGGAAGATATGAAAAACTCTTCAAATTTCTTCAAAAAAACATTGCAAGTTTTCATTGTATTGTTAGTTGGTTTTATAGGTGGTGTTGCTGGAACATGGGGATTTTCTTATTTTTCAACACCTCACTCAGCAACAAATAATAATCAGAAAACAGCGACTACAATAACAACATCCTATAAAAATAGTAATTCTACAACAAAGGCTGTTGATAAAGTAAAAGACGCGGTTGTCTCTGTCATTACATATTCTGAATCTAATTCAGATGCTATTTTTGACAACAATAATTCAGGAAATGAAAATGATCAGGTAGCTAGCGAAGGATCTGGTGTTATCTATAGAAAAGATAAAGACTATGCTTACTTAGTTACCAATACACACGTTATCAATGGTGCAAAAAAAGTTGATATCCGTCTTGCTGATGGGAATAAGGTTCCTGGTGAAATAGTCGGGACTGATACATATTCTGATATTTCTGTAGTCAGAATTCCTGCCGATAAGGTTAAAAATGTAGCAGAATTTGGAGATTCTAGTAAATTAACCGTTGGAGAAACTGCCATTGCAATCGGAAGTCCTCTTGGTTCTGATTATGCTAATACAGTAACTCAGGGAATTGTTTCTAGTCTAAGCCGTAATGTTTCTTCACGATCAGAAGATGGTCAGACAATTGCTACCCAAGCTATTCAAACTGATGCAGCAATTAATCCAGGTAACTCTGGTGGTCCTCTTGTAAACATTCAAGGTCAAGTTATTGGTATTACCTCTAGTAAAATTGCTAACACCAATAATGGTAGTACTTCTGTTGAAGGTATGGGATTTGCAATACCATCCAATGATGTTGTAAATATCATTGAACAATTAGAAAAGAATGGAAAAGTCATTCGACCAGCATTAGGAATTCAAATGGTCAACTTAAGTAGTTTGTCTTCTTCAAGCTCTGATCGATTAAAACTTCCAGACAATGTTAAAAATGGTGTCGTTGTTCGTTCCACACAAACTGGAATGCCTGCTGATGGTAAGTTAGAAAAATATGATGTGATTACAAAAATTGATGATACAGAAATATCATCTGCTAGCGATATCCAATCAGCTCTTTATAAACATTCAATTAATGAAGAAATTAAAGTTACTTATTACCGTGATGGAAAAGAACAAACAACAACTATTAAACTAACTAAATCAACTGATGATTTAAGTTCTGAATAAATATCATTTACAAGACTGTCAACACACCTTTACTCTTTCGTAAAGGTGTGTTATGCTATATACAAATGGAAAATTATCAATATATTTTAATTAAAGATATTCACACCAATCCCTATCAACCAAGAAAAGATTTTTCAATAGAGAAATTAAACGAGTTAGCAAATTCTATTAAAGAAAACGGATTAATTCAGCCTATTATTGTTAGGAATTCATCTATCATTGGATACGAACTTTTAGCTGGGGAAAGAAGATTTAGGGCAGCTAAAATAGCAGGCTTAACTGAAATTCCTGCCTTAGTCAAATCACTAAGCGATGATGAAATGATGAAGCAGGCTATTATTGAAAATCTTCAAAGAGAGGATCTCAATCCAATAGAAGAAGCTGAATCTTATCAACATCTTATTTATAAGGGATTAACGCATGATGAAATCGCTCAGATTATGGGGAAATCAAGGCCTTATATTACAAATCTTGTTCGCTTGCTACAGTTACCTGATTTTGTCTTAAAAGCTGTAAAAGAAGGTCGTATTTCTCAGGCTCATGCTCGATTACTAATAAAACTTAAGGAAAAAGACCAGAAAAAATGGCTTGAAAAAATTATTTCTTCAGATATTTCTGTTAGAAAATTAGAGAAATTATTACAAACTTCTACTACTAAGCCTAAGTCTGAAAATGTCCAAAAAATTTTTATCGAAGAAGAAGAAGAAAATCTAAAGAAATTATTGGGAGTTGATGTAAAGATTAGTCTCTCTAAGAAACAAACTGGCAAAATCTCAATTTCTTTTTCTAATCAGGAAGAATATGAAAGAATTATTAACAGTCTTAAATAGTACTGTTATTTTTCTTTTATCATTTCACAAGCATTTCCACAAAATATAGTATCCAGAAAACTTTATATAGCAAGAAAAATCTTAACTTTCCACAACTTGTGGAAAACTTTGATAAACATTGTGGATTTCTATTCACAGTTGTGGAAAACTTTTTAAGTTTATGTTAAAATATTGAAGAATATTATAAGTAGAAGGGAGAAATAATGGCTCAGGAACAAGAATTTTGGGCGCGTGTATTAGAGTTAGCTCACACTCAGCTAAAAAAAACAACCTTTGACTTTTTTGTAGCAGAAGCCAAATTGATTAAAATTGAAAATAATCAGGCGACAATTCACTTAGATAGTCCTGTTAAAAAGCTTTTCTGGGAGCAAAATTTAGCAGATATTATCCTAACGGCTGGTTTCGAAATCTACAATGATCAAATTACTGCCTTATACGTATTTGAAACAGAAGACAGAGTTAAAGAAGAACCAGTTTATTTAACTTCACAGCAGCCCGATTTAACTGAAAAGAAAAAATCTCCTCCACTAGCTACTGGCTTAAAAGCAAAATATACTTTTGAAAACTTCGTACAAGGAGATGGCAATCAGTGGGCAAAAGCAGCGGCCCTAGCTGTCGCAGATAATCTGGGAGGTATCTATAATCCCTTATTCATTTATGGTGGACCAGGTTTAGGAAAGACACATTTATTAAATGCTATTGGAAACGAAGTATTAGAAAATACACCTGATGCTCGGATAAAATATGTTCCTGCTGAGACCTTTATTAATGATTTTCTAGAACATCTTCGTTTAGGAGAAATGGATAGTTTTAAGAAAATCTATCGCAGTCTTGATTTATTATTAATCGATGATATTCAGGCACTTAGTAAAAAAGTATCTACTCAAGAAGAATTCTTTAACACTTTTAATGCCTTGCATGGAGAAAATAAACAGATTGTTTTGACCAGTGACCGGAGTCCGGATTATTTGGAAAATCTAGAAGAAAGATTAGTCACGCGCTTCAAGTGGGGCTTAACTAGTGATATCACTCCTCCAAATTTTGAAACTCGGATTGCTATTTTGCGAAATAAAATTGAAGAATTTGATCTTATTTTTCCAAATGAAACAATTGAATATTTAGCTGGACAATTTGATTCAAATGTACGTGATCTTGAAGGTGCTCTAAAAGATATCAATTTACTTGCTAGTATGAAGCAGATTAAAGAGATTACTATCGATATTGCAGCTGAAGCTATTCGCTCTCGTAAACAAGCAGGAAGTCAACTATTAGTCATCCCAATTGATCGTATCCAAACTGAAGTTGGGAATTTTTACGGAGTTAGTGTCAAAGAAATGAAAGGGACTAGGCGAGTTCAAAATATTGTATTAGCTCGTCAGGTTGCCATGTACTTGACCAGAGAATTAACAGATAATAGCTTACCAAAGATTGGACGTGAATTTGGAGGAAAAGACCATACAACAGTAATTCATGCCCATGGAAAAATAAAAAGTATGCTAGAAGAAGACGATAATCTACGTCTAGAAATTGAATCGATAAAAAATAAAATAAAATAGTTGTGGATAAGTTTTCAAAAATATGGAAATTAATCCACAAATTGTGCACAAGTAAGAATACTTGCTGTAACTATGATTGAACTATTTTTCCACATTATCCACATAGCCTACTATTACTATTAACCTTATAATCATAAATAATAAAAGGAGTTTTCATGATTAACTTTTCTATTAATAAAAATTTATTTTTACAAGCCTTGAACACAACCAAACGAGCTATTAGTCATAAAAATGCCATTCCTATTCTTTCAACGATTAAAATTGATGTTACTAACGAAGGCATTACCTTAATTGGTTCTAATGGACAAATTTCGATTGAAAATTTTATTTCTATAAATAATGAAAATGCAGGTCTCTTAGTTACTTCCTTAGGTTCAATCCTTCTTGAAGCTACTTTCTTTATTAATGTTGTTTCTAGTCTTCCAGATGTGACTCTTGATTTTAAAGAAATTGAGCAAAAGCAAATCGTACTGACTAGTGGAAAATCAGAAATTACTCTAAAAGGAAAAGATGCTGATCAATATCCACGTATTCAAGATGTACCAACTTCTAATCCATTGGTTCTTGAAACAAAGATTTTGAAGGATTTAATTAGTGAAACAGCATTTGCAGCTAGCTTACAAGAAAGTCGTCCTATTTTAACTGGTGTACACTTTGTTTTAACGGATCATAAGAATCTTAAGACAGTTGCTACAGATTCCCATCGACTCAGTCAAAAGAAAATTATTCTAGAAAAAAATGGGGATAACTTTGACGTTGTTATTCCAAGTCGTTCTCTACGCGAATTTACAGCTGTTTTTAGCGATGAAATTGAGACAGTTGAGGTTTTCTTTGCTAATCATCAAATTCTTTTTAGAAGCGAAAATATTAGCTTCTATACACGTCTATTAGAAGGAAATTACCCAGATACGGATCGTCTTATTCCCACAGAGTTTTCAACAGTTGTTACTTTTGCTACATCTGCTTTACGTGCTGCGATGGAACGCGCTCGACTATTATCTAATGCCACACAGAATGGAACTGTAAAACTAGAGATTGAAGGTGGCGTTGTAAGTGCTCATGTTAATTCTCCTGAAGTTGGACGAGTGAATGAAGAAATTGATGCTGAAAATGTTTCAGGAGACAATCTAACTATTAGCTTTAACCCAACTTATCTTATTGAAGCTTTAAAAGCTGTTAATAGTGAAAAAGTGACTATTAGCTTTATCTCAGCTGTTCGCCCATTTACTCTTGTGCCTAGTGATCAAGAAGAAGATTTTATTCAATTAATTACACCAGTGAGAACAAACTAATGTATGATAAAGGAAGTTATGTTGAAATGAAAAAGCCACATGCCTGTACGATTAAGTCAACAGGTAAAAAGGCAAATCGTTGGGAAATAACAAGAGTTGGAGCAGATATCAAAATTCGTTGCACTAATTGTGATCATGTTGTCATGATGAGCCGTTATGACTTTGAGAGAAAAATGAAAAAAGTCTTAAGTGATGAAACTTAAGACTTTTTATTATTCTTTTTATTTTTTGAGTTCTTCAAACTTACCATTTTCGACTTTTTTGAAGCCACTTTTTTCAAGCGCTTCTCCACTAGCTTTCATACTAATTTTTTTAGCATTTTTTTCGTTAGAAATCATCATACCTGGAAGAGAGGCTAATTCTTTTAAATCAGCTTTGTCGTAATCAATTTCTATATTTTCTTTAATACCGTTTTTATCAAAGGAGACTTTTTCTTTAATTCCTTTGACTGTTTGATATTGTTTTGAAAGTTCTTCTATTTTAGCTTTAGCAGCATTTTTTTGCTCTTCTTGGCTTTCATCGATTCCTAAAGACTTATAAGAAATGAAGTTTTCAGTAGTTTGTTTGGTAACTACGTCACCTTTATGATAATAGGTCAGACGCATATCAAATTGATTTGATTGATCAATTCTTTGGTAATAAGTAACATCTTCTTTTTGACCACAAGCTACTAAAAGAAAAGCAAAACATACTGTAAGTATAGTAAGGGACAATTTTAATAAATGATTTTTTTTCATCATGGAAACCTCCTTCATATACAAATATTATAAAATAAATTTTTAAAAATTCAAATCATTTTTTGAATTATAATCTTTTTTTGTAATTATAAAGAGTGAAAAGAGTAATTCCTAAAATAAAGCATCCTATTCCTTCCTTAAAACCTTTAGGAATAAATTTTAGGATAACTCTTCCTGTTCCTTTTTTTACATCAACCTTCATGAAACCATCTTGAGCCTTGTAGATAGTAACTAGGTGACCATTTTGTGTTGCACTCCACCCCTTGTCGTAAGGTAAAGTTAAAAAGAGAGAGGAATCTTTTTGAGCTTGATAATCTACAGTTATTTGGCTATTTTTTGTAGTAACTTCAACTTTTTGAGAATGAATTTTATCAATTGCTTCTTGAAAGTGATTGATATTTACTTTGTAAAATTCAGGTTTATCAAAAGAAACTTGAGAATTATCAGGAAATGTAAAGCGAACAGTTACAGTTTGTTTATCCGTAAAATGACCAAGATTAAAAAATGTAAAGACATTATTTGTTGTAAAGCGTCTTGTTTCGTTTCCTATCGAAATATCAACAACTGTCTGATCATCATTAGAAAAATGTATATTTGGAAGACTGACATAAACTTGACTATTCTCAGGAACATCTAGTGTATAAGTCATACTAGCAAAGCTTGAATTATTCTCTTTGTCAACATTTACAGTGATATGATCATTATTTTCAATAATGTTATGAGAGTTTATTGGATAAATTTTTTGAAAGTATTTATAGTTTAAGCCTGATAATTGATTTAGAAATTTTGTTTGATTATCAAGAGTTAAATTATTAAACTTTACATCTTTGTAAACTTTATTAGTTAAAAAAGCTAAGGTAGTTGCATTTTTATTTTGATATAGGGTTAGATTCTTTTCTGTTTTAATTGGAGTGAATCCATACTTTTGAGGATTTACTTCAGAAATATTATAAGCAAGCGAGAAGATAGCATCCATTAAAATGCTATTGTTTTGATAGCGTAAATTAAGATTAGTTCCAGTTGATTTAAAACCAAGTTTATCTAGAGTTGAACTTGTCATTGTATTTCGAACAGAAGAAAATTGTGAAATACCATTGTAGTTATATTTCATACTATCATTTCCTGTTTGAGGATCCAATGTCTCTGTGCGAAAAAATTCTGTATTTTTATCTTTTGAATACTTTACAAGCTTGTCAATTTCTTTTAAATTTTTAGCATAGGAAGAACGGCTAGCAAATACCCATTCTTTAGCAATGCCATCAACTTGGTAAAAAGCGTTTAAAGAAACTTCAAAACAAACAAAAGCTAATGTTGTAACAAAAAACACTTTCTTTGAAATAAAAGATTTAGTAAAAGTACCAAATATTAATAAGTAGGCTAAGAGAAACTCTAAAGTTAAAATAAAGTTTACAGGTCCTAAAAAATCATAATGTTTTCTAAAAATAAAAACTAGAATAAATCCAATGGATAAAATAGTGAAAGATATAATTAGATTTTTAAATTTGATTTGTTTAAGACGTTGTAAGCTTTCTGCTGCTAAAAAGATAACGAGAAGGGAGAATAGCCAAGAATAGCGATGTAAAAACATATTAGGTGCGTGCATCCCTTGCCAAAATAAATCTAATCTTTCAAGAGAAAAACTAGCAACAAATATTATAATTAGAAAAAAATAGGAAAGTTTCACGTGAAACTTAATCGATTTTAATGTAAAAAACAAGATAGCTAGCAATAGTGGAACTATTCCAACATAAATCATTGGAATGGATCCGTATTTAGTTGTATCAAAGCTTCCAATAAAATTTTTAGCAAAAATATCTAAAAACCAAGTTTTTTCTGTAAACAGTCTATCAACTGAAGTTAATTTTTCTCCATGAGTTTTTAAATCCAAAAATGTTGGCAAAATCATAATTAGACTTGTGACGCCAGATAATATTGACACAATTGTAAAGTCTAAAAAAGTTTTAATTCTATTTTTAAAATCCCATGTTGTTTGAACAAAAAACCAAAAAATTAAAAATAGTGCCATCATATATCCAAAATAGTAATTCTGGATAAAGAGAATTGACAAACTCGTAAAGTATAATACTCGATTTTTTTTGAGGAGTAAAAGGTGTAAACCATAGAGAATTAGAGGAGCAAGGATAAAGACATCTAGCCAAGTTTTGATTTCAATTTGACTAGTTGCAAAACTCATAAGAGAATAGCAGGTTGACAGCATTAAAATAAGAAAGTTTGGTATTTTTTTAAATATTCCTTTTAAACTGATAGCAGCTGTTAACCCAATTAATCCAAATTTAATCAAGGTAAAGAGATAGACAGCATCTGGCATATTTTCTAGATTGAAGAAATAAACAAAAGGAGATAAAAAACTTCCTAAATAGTAACTAGTCAAAGCATAAAAGTTTAAACCTAATCCACTTGTAAAGGTATAAAAAAGACTATCACTGCCATGAAGAATATTTCTGAGCGTAGTATCAAAGATAACATACTGATGAAACCCATCTCCTAGTAAAGGAGATGTATCACTATTCCAATAAATTCCTTGGGAAAGATATACAATGAACATAATTAAAAAAGGAATTAAAAATGCTGCAAAGTAAACCCAATAATTTTTAAAATAATTCTTTATTTTTTTCATAAACTACATATAGCTAAAAAGCGAATATTCATTCGCTTTTTAATCTTTCCATAATTCTTTTACTTTTTGCTGAACTTCTTGATTTTCTAAGAATTCATCATAAGTTTCATCAATACGATCAATCACACCATTTTTAGATAACACAATAATATGATTTGCTAATGTTTGAATAAATTCATGGTCATGGCTAGCAAAAATAATGGACTCTTTGAAGTTTTTCAATCCATCATTTAAGCTGGAAATTGATTCCAAATCTAAGTGATTTGTTGGATCATCCAATACTAAGACATTGGATTTAAGCAACATCAATTTAGAAAGCATGACACGAACTTTTTCTCCACCTGACAAGACGTTTACAGACTTGTTAACCTCATCTCCAGAGAAAAGCATACGCCCAAGAAAACCTCGGAGAAAAGTATTGTCATCTTCTTCTTTACTTGCAAATTGACGCAACCAGTCAAGGATTGACT
>ERZ773087.570-NODE-570-length-26935-cov-11.083073_pt1 | contig 26935 bp, 29 predicted proteins | sample MGYA00511375_ERZ773087 | MGnify/ENA primary metagenome ERZ773087 (study PRJEB29015, sample SAMEA2737995) | human oral metagenome | biome: human oral; feature: human-associated habitat; material: dental | place: China | collected 2063 ...
CCGCATACTGGCCTTTTTCTGTTATGGAAAGTTGCACTTCAAATGCGAATCCGCCCAGTCCTAAAAATCAAAGTCTGGATTCCCGCCTGCGCGGGAATGACGGCGTGGATATTGCCATTTTAATCTGTTTTGGAAGGCACGTTTCAGACGACCTTTTGTCGTATGGTCTTACTGCTGATTACAGGATTGTCGGTTGATGTTTATTAGGATTCCGTTTGCGCCAATTCCTCCGCCGCTTTTTGAACCATGTCCGGCGTGAGTTTGTTCAGGCATTCGGTATGGCCGAGCGGGCATTCGCGTTTGAAGCAGGGCGAGCATTCGAGGTGCAGGCTGACGATTTTGGCTTTTGGGCTCAAGGGCGGGGTGTGGTCGGGGCTGGATGAGCCGTAGGTGGCGACGAGTTTGCGGTCGAGGGCGGCGGCGAGGTGCATCAGGCCGCTGTCGTTGCAGACGACGGTGTCGGCGCAGGAAAGCAGGTCAATCGCTTCGGAAAGGTTGGTTTTGCCGCAAAGGTTGGTACAGAGGTCGTCTGAAAGTCGGTTGATTTCTTCAGCGATGTCGAAATCTTTTTGCGAACCAAAGAGCCAAACCTGCCAGCCTTGCGCCAGATAGCGGCGGCCGAGTTCGGCAAAATGGCGCGCGGGCCAGCGTTTGGCGGGACCGTATTCCGCGCCCGGGCAGAAGGCGAGAACAGGTTTGTCGGTGTTTAAGCCGTATTTGGCAAGGGCGGCGGCACGGCTTTCGGGGGAAATGGTGAAACGCGGGTTATCGGAATGTCCGTTGAAGTCCGCCTGTGTCGGGTGGGCGAGGGCGGTGTAGCGGTCGACCATCAGGGGCAGGGCGGCTTTGTCGAGCTTGCGAATATCGTTGAGCAGCAGATAGCGCGATTCGCCGATGTAGCCGGTGCGCTGTTTGATGCCGGTGGCGAAGGCGATGAGGGCGGATTTGAGCGAACCGGGCAGGACGATGACTTGGTCGTAACCTTGTTTGCCCAGTTCGCGCCCGATGCGCCAGCGTTTTTTCAGTTCCAACGCGCCGTGTCCGAACGGGTTTTCGATGACGCAGCTGATTTCGGGCATACGCTCGAACACCGCCATCGACCATTTGGGCGCGAATGCGTCTATGGTGCAGCCGGGATGGAGTTCGTGCAGGCGGCGGTAAAGCGGCTGGGTCATGACGCAGTCGCCGATCCAGCTCGGGGTGATGATGAGGATTTTTTTGGACATGGTGGTAGGGTAGGTTTGTATTGCGCGATATTGTAGCCGATTTAAAAAGGTCGTCTGAAAAACATTTTCAGACGACCTTTTTGCATTGTGGGCGATTAATGCCAACGGCTGTCGTTTTCGCACGGAATACCGTCATGATCACCGTCCATTTTGGTATTTGGGCAGTTTTTGATAAAAAATTCCGCCTCTTCCAAAGAATTCATTTGAGAACAGTGCTGACGACCGTCGCATTTGAATGCAGTGGTAGTGCCAGTGGTAGCAGCGGAGCCGGTTGAGGCAGTTGAACCGTGTTTGAAAGCAGTACGCCCGCTTGCCGCGTCTTTCCATGCCTTGCGTTCGGCTTTCATCTTTTCGGCAACTTCGGACACCATTGTAACCGGTGCAGCCGCAGTTGCTTCCTGTGTCTGACGGCGGTATTCCTGCCAATAGTTCCAGCCGAACCATCCGCCTGCGGCAAAGAGGGCAATGACGGGGATGATCCACAGGAGTTTGGAAAAGGCTGCTTTAAAAGGCTCGGGCTCGGGGGCGAAAAAGTCGGCTTCGCCGATGCAGTCGGAAGCGAAGCAGATGTTTTCCGCTTCGTCGCGTCCGCGTCTGCCTTTGATAATTTCAAACGATACGCGCTGGCCTTCAGCGGGCGGATGAGGCAGCGTGGTGAAGGCGGAGAGTGGGGCGAATATTTCCTTGCCCATGTTTTCTTCCCGGATGGCTCCGAACTTCCGGTTGTCGTTCCAGCGGATGATGGTTCCGTAATGACGCATTTTATCCATATAGAATAGTTGTTGTTTAGGTCGGTATTTTAAACGAAATATATAAATGAACAAGGGGAAGGGTTGATATTTATATGTAAATTTTGGGTTTTAAAGTTAAGAAAGATGTTTTTGAAAACAGGTTGTTAATATTTTTATGATTTTATGGGTGCGTTGTTGGTGTCGTGTTGGGGTCGTCTGAAAACTCGTCTTCATGTTTGAGCGAACGTGCTTTATCCGCTTTCAGACGACCTGTGTATTGCATCAAAGCAAAGGCTGCTGCCGCACGATGGCGCGGATGACGGCGCGGTTGGGGTGCAAGGCGGTGCGCAGGCGTTGGGACAGCGGCTGGGGCAGACCGAGGATGTCGGCGGCGATGGCGGCAGCGCAGATAGGTGCGGTGGCGAGGCCGCGCGTGCCGTGGGCGGTGTTGATGTAGGCGTTCGGCAGGTAGGGACAGGGGACGTTGTCGAGGCGGTAGTTTTTGTCCAACGCGAGTTTGGCGTAGGTGGTCTGTATGGCGGCGATGTCACCGAGTGCGCCGACGACGGGCAGGTGGTCGGGGCTGTCGCAGCGCAGGGCGGCGTGTCCTTGCGGCGGGGAAGAGAGGTCGTCTGAAAACGAGTAAAGAGAGTTTCGCTCAAACGAGTTTTGCTCAAACAATGATTGCGCCAATGGCGGGTTGAGTTGTTGCAGGGCGGCGCGATTGGCGGCTTCTTCGTGCGGGTGCCAAGCATCGTCGTTGCTGTTGAGGACGAAGGTTGCGCCGTAGCAGTGTTGCCCTTGCCAGCTCGGGCTGATGTAGCTTTCGCCGGATAAGGCGCAGCGCAGGCGTGTGGAAAAACCGCTTGCCGCCGTTACGCCGGTTTGCCCGCGGATTTGGCGGAAAGGCAGGGCGGAGACGTTGGCGTCGGCGGCGTTCGGGCTGTGCGCGCCCATGCAGTAAATGATGTGGGTTGCTCTGAAGCTGCCGCGTGGCGTGTGCGCCGTCCAGTTTGCGCCGTCGTATTCAGCGGAGGATAAGGGCGTGTCTTCGTGCAACGCAATCAGCGGATGATCCAGTAAGGCGCGGACGACGGCGGGCGGGTTCAGCCATACGCCCTGCGGCCAGTAGAGGCCGTCTGAAAAGACGTCTATGCCTGCGATTTGCGCGGCTTCGTCGGCGGACACGCTGCGGTAAAGGTGGGCGTGATGCTGCTGCAAACCCAATGCCTGATTGCGTTTGCGTTCGGCTTCGTCGAAATTGAGGTGCAACACGCCGTCGCCGCCCCATGCGTCGGAATCGGGCATCAGGTCTTGCAGCAGGCGGCGGGTGTAGCCGTAGCCTGCCAGCAGCAGTTCAGTCTGCTCGGTGTCGTGCGACGAGATTTTGGCGTAGAGCAGCCCTTGGCGGTTGCCGCTGCCGCCTTGCGCCGCTTTGCACGCTTCCAAAACGGTAACGCGCACGCCGTGTTCCGCCAGTTTGCGCGCGGTCGCGGCTCCGGCAATGCCCGCGCCGATAACCAATGCGTGTTTGGGCGGAGTGGTAGATTGTGGTCGTCTGAACCAAGGTTTGATGGGCTTGGGCGCAGCTTGCGGCACGGCTTCGGTCTGCCATTCGATATGGTCGAAATGTTCATACAGGCTGTCGGAGCGGTGTGGCGGGACAAGCCAGATATGTACGTCGGGCAGCAGGTTTTCCAGAAAGTTGACGCTGTTGAACTGAAGGCATTTCAGGGCTTGGTCGAGGCGGTTTTTCAGACGATCCTCCAACTCGGTCGGGGCATCGGACAAAGGAAAATCGGGAATGCGGTTTTCGGTCAGACAAGCAATCAGATGCAGCGGCGCAGGATGAGTTTCAATCACGCGGGCAAGTTCGGCGAGAGCGGGCGGGGTGTTCCAAGCGAGGATGGGCATGGCGGGGTCGTCTGAAAAAAAAAAGGTGGGTAAAAACGGGAAAGGAGTCAGAATGGTTATAGCAGATTAAAATCAGAAATGCCAACATTGTCATTCATGCTTGTAGGCTTGAGATTATGTTAATCACTAAACATTTCTGAAAGATTGAGGTCTGGGTTCCCACTTGCTCGGCAGGCATGGAATAAGGCTGCCGGATAAAGAGGTCGTCTGAAAATGGTTGTGTAATGGGTTATAAAAAAATGGTCGATGATGGCATATCTTTGATGTTGCAATATCCGTTGTGATCATGCTATTTGTCATGGTTATTGCTAAATTTGATGACTTTGGTTAAAGTTGTTTGTAATAATTTCTTTAATAAATAATAAAAGGCATAAAATGAAAAAGATGCTTAAGAATGCATTAAAAGAAGCAATTAAAGAGGTATTTGAAGAGGCGGCAAAAGGGGTATTGCATTATGTGGATAATTTTTTTGTTATGATAGGTTATTTCTTTGCCGTTGCAATATTCGGCAGTATCGCAATCATTGCATACTATTTTTATCCAATCATTACTACAATAGTTTTAGCCCTTGCTGCAATTGGTTGGGTAGCGGAATTCTTTGAACGCCGCAAATCTAGAAACAGCTAAACCCGATTTAAATTAATGGCCCGCCTTCATTCGGCGGGCCGTTTCTTTGAATATGCGTTTTCAGACGACTTTAATATATTACCCTTATAAAGCGTAAAGCGATGATTGCCAATATTTAATGTCCTTTGGCTCTAAAAGGAACATCTGTTTATTTATACGAGCTGTTCGCCCCAGTGCAGCTTTTGGCGCAGGGTTCGGAAGTATTGGTAGTCGGTGGGATGGAGGATGCGCAGGGGGTTGTGGTAGCGACGGATGATGATGCGGTCGAGGTTTTGTACGTCGATAAAGGATTGTCCGTCGAAATGGACGCGGGCGTCGCCGCTTTGGGTAACGAGGATTTCGATTTCGGAAGTATCGGGGATGGCGATGGGGCGGTTGGTCATGGATTGTGGGCAGATGGGCACGAGGGTGAAGGCGTGCAATCCTGCCTGCATGATGGGACCGCCGGCGGCAAGGGAGTAGGCGGTGGAGCCGGTGGGGGTAGAGACGATGAGGCCGTCGGAGCGTTGGGTATAGACGAATTCTTGGTTGATAAAGACTTCGAATTCTATCATCTGGCCTGCGCCGCCGCGTGAGAGGACGGCGTCGTTGAGGGCGAGGGCGCGATGGATGGTTTCGCCGTCGCGGACGAGGGTGGCTTCGATGAGGATGCGCTCTTCGGGCAGGTATTTGCCTTCGAGGACGAGCTGCAGCTCTTCGGTCATGTTTTCGCGGGGGATTTGGGTGAGGAAGCCTAAATGCCCTTGGTTGATGCCGATAACGGGCACGGTACGGGGGGCGATTTCGCGGGCGACGGAGAGGAAGGTGCCGTCGCCGCCGAGGACGATGACGAGGTCGCAGTGTTTGCCCAAGTCGGATTTGCTGACGATGTGGCAGCCGACGGTGTCTTGAACGTAGATGCAGCGTTCTTCTATGCCGATTTCGTCAAGATAGACGGTAAAGCCGTGTCCCTGCAGGAATTGGATGAGGGTGTGGGCGGTATTTTGGATTTCGGGGGTATTGGGGCGGGTTACGATACCGATGTTGTGAAACGGGCTGTTCATAGGCATGGGTCGTCTGAAAATTAGTCTATCCAGATGTCGCGTTCGAGCCGGTCGAGGCGTTCGTTGAGACGGGCAACGTCATCGCGCAGTTTGTCCACTTCTTCCATCCAGGCGGACAGGGTGGCGGCGTCGATAACGGGGGATTCGGGTTCGCGGGAAAAGTCGCTGATTTGCTCGGCTATGCTTTGTCCGATTTTTTTGACGGTTTGCCCGATGTTTGCGGCGCGTTCGCTGATGCTGCCTGCGAGTGAGTCGCCGAAGATGCGGGCGAGGTCGTCTGAAGCGTAGTAGCGCAGGCTGCCGAGTATGGGCAGGACGGTCATGCCGAGCATGAGGTCGCCTTCGAGGCTGATGTCACCGACGCCGGGTTCTTGTCCGGTGAGTATTTTGCGGATGGCGCTTTGGTGGAAGGTGATGAGGGTGTCGGCAGGTTGGTCGGCGGTTTCGAGAAAGCCATCGTGATTGATGCGTCCGGTCAGTCCGAATCCGGCGAGGTTGAGGCTCAGGGTTTTGCCTGACAGGCGGGACAGGTCTTGTTGATGTTCCGGATTTTGCTGTATCAGGTGGTTGATAACGGGAAATAGGGCGGACATAGGGTGTTCTCGATACTTTCGGGCTTGGGGTTGTATAGTGGGTGAACTTGATTTGTACTGCGATGCTTTGCCTTATCCTGATTTTGTCGACTCACTATGTTAAGTAAGACTGTATTTTTTGGTTTTGGTTTTGCCGCTGCCGAAAGGTCATCTGAAACGGTCGCAGAGCGCCAATTTTACAGGCTTAAGCCGTCGGCGGAAACGGTATTTACAATTTTGCCACCGCTTGTGTCGTCGGGTGAGAAATCGGGCGGCGGGAGACCGAGTTTGGCGGCTTCGGCGGTATAGAAATCGCGGCGGGTCGGGTGGCGCGGTTCGACGATGTTGCGGATGCGTCTGCCGTTTGGATGGAGGGTCGTCTGAAACAGGGTTTCGACGGCGATGTCGCGGTGGACGATATTGACGGGCTGGTTGCCGCCCGGGATGTTTTGCTTTTGAACAAGACGGCTGACGGGATGGCGTTCGGCGCAATAAAGCCCGCCCAACCGCAGGATGTCGATGTTCGGAACGCCGCTGTCGAACAGGTATTGCTCGGCGGCGAGGATTTGGCGGGCGGGCTCGGTTTGCGGGTCGGGTGTGGCAGTTTCGTCGCATTCGCGCGCTTTATCGCCGTAAACGCTGGTGCTGCTGGTGAAAATCAGGTGTTGCACGTTACACGCTCGGGCAAGTTCTGCCCATTGTTTGACGGTATCGGCGTAATGCGTCAGCGAGGATGGCGGCAACAGGCAGAACCAAACGGGTTTGTCGGCGTGGTGCCGCCAAAAGCTTGTATCGCGGGCAAGGTTCGCGCTTTGAAACACGTTGTCTTGATTGAGGTCGATGGTGTCGAGGTGTACGGGCAGATTAATATCGTCCGAAGTCAGGCTGCGCTTGATGGCGGCAACGCGGCTGTCGTGTTCGTAGAGTTTCTGCGCCAAAGGACGGCCGAGGTAGCCCAAGCCTAAGATGGATGCGTCGGGGGAAGTATTCATGATTTTGATGGTTTAGATGTAGTCTTTTACGTTCGGGCTTCTGCCGAACACGGCTTGGTGAGATTGGCGGATACAGAGCCGGTTGAACATGACGCGTTGGGTTTGGTTGCCGTCAATAATCTTCACTTTGCCTTGCAGTTTCGGCGCGTCATGATGGAAAGTATTTTTAAAATCGTGCCAGCGTGCGGCTTGCAGGTGGACGACGGCAAACATATCGTGGGAAATATTGACGCCGATGCTGATGAGTTCGGATGATGCCTGAAGGCAGAAACCGCTGTCGCCAAAGAGGCACAGCCCCGTATCGTCGGGATAGCGGAACAGCTCGATTTTGACGGCTTGCGGTTCGGCAAAAACGGCGCAGAACAGCCGCTCGAACAGCGACGGTTGCGAAACGCCTTCGCTCAACATGCCATACAGCCCTGAGAGCCAGTTGACATAGCCGAGAAAGGAAAAATGGAAATCCTGCATGATGGATTCGATGCGTTTCGGGTCGCGGCGGCTGATGAGGCTGACGAACTCGAATCCCGCTTCGGGGAGCCGTGAGCGCAGGATTTGAAGTAGGCGGTAGGCAAACGGGTTTTGATGGTTGCGGGGATTGCGCAAAATGCCGAGAAATTTGAGCCGCAGCACGCGCCACAGCGCATCGGGGACTTTGACTGAGTCTGTTTCGGTGAAACCGGCTTCGCTCGTTTTAACGAAACTCGCTTCGCTCATTTTCAGACGACATCCGGGCAGCGTGCGCAAGTGTTCGCAGGCATCTTCGTAGCCGCTTTCGTGGCGGTTGAACCAGCTTTCTAGGTTGTATTGGTTGCCGGTGTTTTCAACGAAAGCCAGCGTATAGAGGTTTTTCGCCGCCAGATTGCCGATGATGTTGACGCTTGCCGCTTCAGGCGGGGCGGCCGGTTTGGCAGCGTGTTTGCGTTTTTTCCTTTCATTATGCGGCTGATAGGAATGAGTGCCAAACAAGGATAGGGGCAGCCGGTAAACATTTTGGTTTTGCGGACTGACTTGGGGATTGTGCGCATGCTGCCGTTGTTCGGTTTGGGCGATATAGTGGTGTTCCTTGGTCGGATTCGCCGTCAAAAGCGCATAGGGCTTACTGCTGCCTTCGGGCAGAGGCTGGTCGCCTAGAATGAAAACTTGTCGGGTCATGGCTTGGGAAAGGTCGTCTGAATGTGCCGATTATAGTTTATCGGGACAGAGGTATTCAAAATCCCTGCAATAGATTGGAACGCAGGTTTTATAGCCGATTGAAATAAAAGGGCTGTCATTCCCGTCGGTGTTTATTCAGGGACGGGAGAAGGCATTAATTGTTTTGGTTTGAATTGGCTAGATTGAGTTTTCAGACGACCTAAAAACGGTTTTTCAATTCCCGCAGCGCGGCGAATACTTCCAAACCGCTGTCCAGTTGCTTCCCTACCAATTCTCCAACCCGTTCGCGGACATGGAGCAAATCGACCCGTAAAAACGGATTGATTTTGCGTTCATGCGCGAGGGTTACGGGCAGGGTCGGCGTATCTTCTGCCGCGCGCAAAGCCGCTTGAATATCGGGATTTTCCGGTTCGATAAATTCAGCGAAACGCAGATTAGAGGCGGTGTATTCGTGCGCGGGATAAAACAGCGTGTCTTCGGGCAACTGATTGAATCTTTGGAAACTGTCGTACAACTCTTCTATCGTTCCCGTAAACACCCTGCCGCAGCCGGCAGAGAATAATGTATCGCCGCAGAAAACGTGTAAACCTTCGGCGTTTTCCAAAAGATAGCTGACGTGGCGGTCGGTATGGCCGGGTGTCGCCCACACGGTAACCAGCCCGTCGCCGAAGGGAAACTGCGTACCCGCCGTAACCGTATGCGTTGCCAAGTCAATATCCGCCTCGCCGTACACAGGCGATTCCATAAAGCCGTTTTTGAGGGATTGGACTCCGCCGATATGGTCGTGATGCAGATGGGTAATCCACGTTTGCGCCAGCATCAGGCGGTTGCGGACGAGGAATACCAAAACGGGCGTGGCATCGGACGGATCGACGCAGGCGGCGTGATTGCCGTCTTGAATCATCCAGATGTAGTTGTCGTTCAGGGCTTTGACAGGGGTGATGTTCATAATGTGGTTTCCTCACTTGGAAATAGCGGATTTTAGCTGATGATGAAAAGGTCGTCTGAAAATCTTGAACAAGTTTTTCAGACGACCTTTTGTATGAACGGATAAAAATAGCGGCAGAGGGTTCGGATTATTTTTGATCTATGTGTTCATATCCGGGGCAATCCTCGCTGCTTGCTGAGCTGCTTGCCCAAAAGATACCGTCGCTGTCGAGATAGACGGAGCAGGTCTCTTTGCTTTTGTATCCGTCATTCGGTTTGGCTTCGAGCAGGAAGCCCGAGGCGGACGGATTCTCTTTTTGGGTGTTTTGATACTTGAAAAACCGGATGGTGAAGTATTCGTTTTGAACCAGGTCTGTTGCCGGGAACTTCTCAAACGTACGGTTTTGCGCGTAGAAGCGTTCGAGATTATGGGCGTTGATCAGCAGCTCGGAACGGACGTTCTCCAAACGGCTTTTACGGATAAAGCGTTCGTAGGACGGATAGGCAAGGGTGGCAAGGATGGCGAGGATGACGATGACGATGAGCAGCTCGACCAGCGTGAAGCCTTTTTGTAATGTGTTTTTCATGATGTATGTCTTGATTTTTATTGTACCTGGGAAGTCAGGCTCTAATTATAGTTCTTTTCTCCTATTTTGAATGTTTGGATAAATTTCAGAATTGGGAAACTATGTAAATGCGTTGCAATATCTTGGAAATGGTTTTTTATAAAATGATTATAAAACAGATTATTATGATTTTATTTGATTTGCCGTTGACTTGGCTGGAGTAAAGGCTTGCAGTAAAATCCGCCCGTTTTCAGCGTTTTCGGCGGATAAGTGTTGGGATTATGCGACATGAATCGGGTGCCGGATTGAACAGATGAAATGGATGAATCAGAAAGTCAGTTATGGCAAAAATTATTAATAAATGGACGGTCGGAATAACGGTTGCTGCGGTGCTTGGGTTTGCTGCGTGGTCTTATTTCCAGCCCGAACCTCAAACTTCTTACATCACGGAAACGGTCAAACGCGGCGACATCAGCCAGACGGTATCCGCTACGGGCGAGATTTCGCCGTCGAATCTGGTGTCGGTGGGCGCGCAGGCTTCGGGGCAGATTAAGAAGCTGTACGTCAAGCTCGGACAGCAGGTTAAAAAGGGCGATTTGATTGCGGAAATCAATTCGACCACTCAGGTGAACACGCTGAATACGGAAAAATCCAAGCTGGAAACGTATCAGGCGAAATTGGTTTCTGCCGAAATCGCGCTGAACAGCGCGGAGAAGAAATATAAGCGCGAAGCGGCTTTGTGGAAGGAAAACGCGACGTCCAAAGAGGATTTGGAAAGCGCGCAGGATGCGCTGGCTGCGGCTAAGGCGAACGTTGCCGAGCTGAAGGCTTCCATCAAGCAAACCAAAATTTCTATCAATACTGCCGAATCGGAATTGGGCTATACCCGCATTACTGCGACGATGGACGGTACGGTGGTGGCGATTCCGGTGGAAGAAGGGCAGACGGTGAACGCGGTGCAGTCCACGCCGACGATTATCCAGTTGGCGAATCTGGATACGATGTTGAACAAAATGCAGATTGCCGAAGGCGATATTACTAAGGTCAAAGCGGGGCAGGACATTTCGTTTACGATTTTGTCCGAACCGGATACGCCGATTAAGGCGAAGCTCGACAGCGTCGATCCGGGTTTGACCACGATGTCGCTGGGCAGCTACACCACCAGCACGGACACGACTTCCAATGCGATTTACTACTACGCCCGCGCTTTGGTGCCTAACCCCGACGGCAAACTTTCCATCGGTATGACCACGCAGAATACGATTGAAATCAACAGCGTGAAAAACGTTTTGCTCGTGCCGACGCTGACGATTAAAAAACACGACGGAAAATCGTTTGTCAGCGTTTTGGGTGCGGACGGTAAAGCTTCGGAACGCGAGATTACGGTCGGTCTGAAAGACAGTATGAATACCGAAGTGAAAAGCGGTTTGAAAGAAGGCGACAAGGTAGTGATGTCGGAAATGAGCGCGGCGGAGCAGGCTGAAGCGGCACAACGCGCCATGCAGGGCGGTCCGCCGAGATAAATAGGCAATAGGTCGTCTGAAAGTTTTGTTTGTTAGCAAAACTCCCCTTTCAGACGACCTTTCCACTCCATACATCATTATCGGTCGGAAACACTTATGAGCTTAATCGAATGTAAAAACATCAACCGCTACTTCGGCAGCGGCGCGAACCGCGTTCATGTTTTGAAAGATGTCAGCCTGTCGATAGAGAAGGGCGATTTCGTCGCCATCATCGGGCAGTCCGGTTCGGGCAAATCCACGCTGATGAACATCCTCGGCTGCTTGGATAGCGCGACTTCGGGTTCGTATCAAATCGACGGCATCGAAACCGCCAAAATGGAGCCGGACGAGCTGGCGGCATTGCGGCGCGAACGCTTCGGCTTTATTTTCCAACGCTACAACTTGTTAGGCTCGTTGACGGCGCGGGATAACGTCGCCCTGCCTGCCGTGTATATGGGCATGGGCGGCAAAGAGCGTTCTAATCGTGCGGAAAAATTGTTGCAGGATTTGGGTTTGGAAGGTAAAGAAGGCAACAGACCCAGCGAACTTTCCGGCGGTCAGCAGCAGCGCGTCTCCATCGCCCGCGCCCTGATGAACGGCGGCGAAATCATCTTTGCTGACGAACCGACCGGCGCGCTCGATACCGCCAGCGGCAAAAACGTAATCGAAATCATCCAAAAGCTGCATAAAGAAGGGCATACCGTGATTATGGTGACACATGATCCCGGTATCGCCGCCATCGCCAACCGCATCATCGAAATCCGCGACGGCGAAATCATCTCCGACAGTTCAAAAAATCCCGAAATCCCCGAAAGCAAAATCGAACGCATCAAAGAAAAATCTTCGTGGCTGTTTTATTACGACCAATTCGTCGAAGCCTTCAAAATGTCGGTGCAGGCGATTATGGCGCACAAAATGCGTTCGCTCCTGACCATGCTCGGCATCATCATCGGCATTGCCTCGGTCGTGTCCGTCGTCGCTTTGGGCAACGGTTCTGAGAAGAAAATCCTCTCCGACATCAGCGCGATGGGGACGAACACCATCAGCATCTTCCCCGGTCGCGGATTCGGCGACAGGCGCAGCGGCAGGATTAAAACCCTCACCATTGACGACGCTAAAGTCATCGCCAAGCAAAGCTACGTCGCTTCCGCCACGCCGCAGACGACCTCCGGCGGCACGCTGACCTACCGCAACACCGACCTGACCGCCTCGCTGTACGGCGTGGGCGAACAATATTTCGACGTGCGCGGGCTGAAGCTGGAATCAGGTCGCCTGTTTGACGAGGGCGATGTGAAAGAAGACGCGCAAGTCGTCGTGATTGACCAAAACACCAAAGAAAAACTCTTCGGCACGGATGTCGATCCGTTGGGCAAGACCGTACTCTTCAACAAACGCCCGCTGACCGTCATCGGTGTGATGCAAAAAGAAGAAAACTCTTTTGGCAATTCCGATGTATTGATGCTTTGGTCGCCCTATACGACCGTGATGCACCAAATTACCGGCGAGAGCCACACCAACTCGATTACCGTCAAAATCAAAGACGACGCCAACACCCAAGTCGCCGAAAAAGGACTGACCGAGCTGCTCAAAACGCGGCACGGTACGGAAGACTTTTTCATGAACAACAGCGACAGCATCAAGCAAATGGTTGAAACCACTACCGGCACGATGAAACTGCTGATTTCCTCCATCGCCCTGATTTCATTGGTGGTCGGCGGTATCGGCGTGATGAACATCATGCTGGTGTCCGTAACCGAGCGCACCAAAGAAATCGGCGTGCGTATGGCGATCGGCGCGCGGCGCAACAACATCCTGCAACAATTCCTGATCGAAGCGGTCTTAATCTGTATCATCGGCGGCTTGGTCGGAGTAGGGCTGTCCACGCTCATCAGCCTTGTGTTCAACCATTTCGTCACCGAATTTCCGATGGAAATTTCCATCGGCTCCGTCATCGGCGCGGTTGTCTGCTCGACAGCTATCGGCGTGGCGTTCGGTTTTATGCCCGCCAACAAAGCCTCCAAACTCAACCCGATTGACGCCTTGTCTAAGGATTAAAGTTTCAGACGGCCTCCAAACCCAAAAGGTCGTCTGAAAATCCCGTTTGGCTATTGTCATCACAATGAACATATAGTGGATTAACTTTAAATCAGGACAAGGCGACGAAGCCGCAGACAGTACAGATAGTACGGAACCGATTCACTTGGTGCTTCAGCACCTTAGAGAATCGTTCTCTTTGAGCTAAGGCGAGGCAACACCGTACTGGTTTAAAGTTAATCCACTATACACACACCGAGGAAAACCGAATGATTACCCTACATGTATTGGCACAGTCCCGCGCCCTGCGCATTGTCTGGCTGCTCGAACTCATCGGCACGCCGTATCAAATCAAAACCTACGCGCGCCATCCCGAAACCCTGCTCGCGCCCGACGAACTCAAAGCCGTACACCCGCTGGGCAAGTCCCCCGTTATCGACGATGACGGATTCGTACTCAACGAAAGCGGCGCGATTACCGACTACCTGATTCAAACCTACGGCGGCGGACGCTTCATGCCCGAACGCGGCAGCCAAGATTACTGGCATTACCAACGCTGGCTGCACTATGCCGAAGGTTCGCTGATGCCCTTGCTTTTGCTCGGGCTGGTGTTCCGCAAAATAGAAAACGCCCCCATGCCGTTTTTCATCAAACCCGTCGCACGCAAAATCAGCGGCAACGTCAAAAACGGCTTTATCGAGCCGCAAGCCGCCCTGCATCTAGCCTATGTCGAAAACGAATTAAACGGCAAAGACTGGCTGGTCAACAATCGACTGAGCGGCGCGGACATCATGATGAGTTACCCGCTGCAAGCCGCCGTCGACCGCTTCGGATTGGCGGACTATCCCAACATCCGCGCCTATTTGCAGCGCATCGAAAACGACCCCGCCTATCAAACGGCGGTACAGAAAGCAGGCGGCCCGCTGCTGCGTTTGGATAAATAAGGTCGTCTGAAAAAGCAAAAGTCGGATCCGGCAGCCCGACGAGATACCGAACACACAGTTCACACAATACATTGCGAAAACAGCCCAAAGGTCGTCCGAACCCGCAACATATAGTGGATTAACTAAATCAGGACAAGGCGAAGAAGACATAGACAGTACAGATAGTACGGAACCGATTCACTTGGTGCTTCAGCACCTTTAGAGAATCGTTCTCTTTGAGCTAAGGCGAGGCAACGCCGTACTGGTTTAAAGTTAGTCCCCTATATTTCAGACGACCCCTCCCGAAACAGGCATCTTCAGCCTTCAATACAAGGAAACCTATGGACGTTTACGCAACATACACAGCCTATCCGCAAAGCGGCATCGAACAAATCAAAGCCTCCTCCGGCACGCCTGCCGCCGTATCCGAATGCAGCGCAGGCAAACTATGGGACGCGCTGCATTTCGTCCTGACCGGCAAAGGCTCGGACGATGCCGACGCGGCAAACCCGTTGAGCAAAGCCATGATTGGCAACATCCTGCGGCAGGACGAAGAAGCGGGTGAACACACCGGCTGGCTAGACGATACCGAAACCGCTGAAGTAGCCCAAGCCCTGAAGCAAACCGACTTCGCCGCGCTGCTCGACGGCAAAACCGCCGCAGATTTTCAAAACAACCAAATCTACCCCGATATTTGGGGCGATGAAAAAGCCTTTGCCGAAACCCGCACGGAATTGGCGCAGCGGTTTAAAGAACTTGCCGCGTTCTACCAAGCCGCCGCCGAACAGCATTGCGGCGTCGTGGTCAGGATTTCATGATTTCAGACGACCTTTTTGAATGGGAAGAGGTCGTCTGAAAAAAGTAAGTCGGATACTTGTATCCGACATAAATTCAAATAAGAAATGCTTTTGCCGTCATTCCCGCGCAGGCGGGAATCCAGATCTAAAGTTTTCAGAAATGCTTAGGGATGACAGCTATCCCAAACTTCTGGATTCCCGCCTGCGCGGGAATGACGGCAGTGAAAGTAGCGTGGGCTTCGCCCACGAAAACCAGTTCATACATCCGCTTTCAGGTTTTCAGACGACCTCCAAACCAAAGGCTAAAACATGAGTCCCGACAAAGTACGACGAAGCAAGCTGAATACATTGACCGACCTGCCCAATGTCGGCAAAGCCGTGGCGGAGGATTTGGCTTTGCTCGGCATCACGCAGCCGCAGGATTTGGCGGGGCAGGACGCTTACGAAATGTACGACCGCCTGTGCAGCTTGACCGCAACCCGACACGATCTCTGCATGATCGATATTTTTCTGTCGCTGGTTGATTTTATGAAGGGGAACGAACCGAAGCCGTGGTGGCATTTTACGGAACAGAGAAAAGCGGTTTTAGCCGATAAATAAACGCAGCCGATGAGATTGTTCAGACGACCTCGCTACCTTTTAGGTCGTCTGAAAACTTAAACCGAAAGACACAACATGCAGAAAAAACCTTTTTTTCAGACGGCATTATCCCTGTCGCTCGCCCTTGCCTTAAGCGCGTGCGCCGTCCACAGCGCCGACCAAAACCTCACGCTCGAATCGACGGGGCAGGTGATGAGCGCGGCGGAGGCCGCCGAACGCTACGACGTGAACGGCAACTGGTGGGAAATCTACCAAAGTCCGCAGCTCAACGCCTTGATGGCGCAGGCTCTAGAAAACAATATCGATTTGAAACAGGCGGCCATCAGCGTCAATAAAGCCCTGTATCAGGCGAATATTTTGGGGGCGGATTTGGTGCCGTCGTTCAGCGGTTCGCTGGGCGCGTCCACATCCAAAAATCTGAAAACCGGCAGCCACGGCAACACCTTCAGCAGCCAGCTCGGTTTGAGCTACGAATTGGATTTGTGGCGCAAACTCAGTGCCACCGCCGACGCGCAAGTCTGGGAATACCAAGCCACGCGGCAGGATATGGCAAACACGCGCCTGACTTTGATCAACAATGTCGCCGACGCCTATTTCAATATCGCCTATCTCAACGAAGCCATTGAATTGGCGCAGAAATCCCTCAAGCAATATCAGGAAATCAACCGCATTGCCGAAGCCAAGTTCCGCTACGGCAGAGCCGATTCCAGCCAGCCGACGCAGGCGAAACAATCACTCTTGAGCGCGCAAAACAACCTGATTTCCCTGAAAAACAGCCTTGACACGCAAAAACAGGTGTTACGCAACCTGCTCAACCTCAAACCGAACGAAGCCATCGCCGCTGACCCCGCGCAATACCGACTGCCGTCCGTCAAAGGTGTGAACCTCGACGTACCGATTACCGTGTTGGCGAACCGCCCCGACCTGCGCGCCGCCGAATACCGCCTGCAATCCTCGCTCCAATCCGTCGAAGCGCAAAAACGCAGTTGGTATCCCTCGATTACCTTGGGCGCAAGCTTGAGCACGTCGTCTGAAAAAGCCAAAAGCACGTTTAATATCCCGCTCTTGGGCGGCTCCGCCACCATCAACCTGCCGTTCCTCAACTGGCAGACCATGAAGTGGAAAGACAAAACCGCCCAAGCCAATTTCGACAGCGCCAAACTCGACTTTGAAAAAGCCCTGACTACCGCGCTGAACGAAGTCAACACCAACTACCTCGCCTACCAAAACGCCCAAGCCGCGCTCAATAACCAAGAACAGCGTTACGCTTTGGACAAGAAAAACAGCCGCTACTACCAAGTGCGCTACCAATACGGCAAAAACGAGCTGAAATACTGGCTGGAAGCGTTGAGTACAGAATACGGCTCCGCCCAAAACGTGTTGAACCAGCGGTACGAAACGCTGAAATACGAAAACATGGTGTATAAAGCGATGGCGGGACGTTATACGCCGAAGTAGGAATGAGCAATTTAAAAATGCCGCCTGAAAAATCAGACGGCATTTTTAATTTTGTTAATCAAATTAATCGAAGATGATGTAGCCGGTTCTTTATTTAACTGACCTGATGTACAAGAAATACCTACCTTAAAACCCTGACAAATGGCTAAGTAAGGCGGACTTAAGTATTGGTTCTTTCTGATTGTTCTACACGCCACAAAGAACAGCAGTCTCAGTGCTTTTAGTCAGTGTTTTCTTTTTGCCGTCTATACGGTATTTCAGGCGGAAAACTTTCCCGCCTGCTGGGGTAACTTCAAGATATAAGCCGCCGCCGTCAAACATCTTGGTCTTTTTCCCTGTTTCGGCGGGCTTGGCGTTTTTGATTTGTCGGTCATTCAGCGGCATAGTGGGGGTATTTTCAGATACCCCGAATCATCCCCCTGTTTGTAGAAATCAACAGTGTTGTTTACACTTTTGGCTTTTGCTTGAAGACCCGTTTGAGCAGCTATCCGGCATTGTCAAGAATGTCGATAGACACGGGAAACCCGCTCTGTTCTTGATAATGCCGGATAGCTGCCTAAGAATCATTCAAGCAAAAACAAAAGCTGTCCGCCGTAGAAAAAGTGTAAACAACGCGACGATTTCCTACAGTTGATTCAATTAGATTAAATTAGACGGCGTTATGTAGTCCAAAAGAAAACAATGGAATATAAAGAAGTCTGGAACCCTTGCATTTACAAGGATTGGTTAATAGCATTAGACGGGATTAAACGAAAAAAAACGCTTAGAATTTCTAAGCGTTTTTGTATGTTGGTGACGGAGAGACTCGAACTAAATAGATAATATATTGTTTTTATTTAATTAAATTTTTAATATATTTCAAAATACCGTAAAAAATACCGTAAATTTGTCAAAGTCAAAATTTTTCAGGGGCAAGCATTACTCCGTTTTAGCTGTTCGCCATCAGATTAGCGGCTGATATTCAGTTCCGCCGTTTTGCCTGTCTTAGCAAGCATGGTTAATAACGCATCTATCGTGAACTTGCTGATTTTGCCGTTTACCAAATCGGAAACACGGGGGCGGCTGGTGTTAAAGATTTCTGCCGCCTGTTCCTGTTTCAAGTTCTGCTCTTTTATCCATGCGCTGACGCTTTCGGCAAGCTGTAACTTGGTTCTGATAATCATATCGCTATGTGCCTTGAGTTTGGCGGCTTCGTCAGGCTGAAAACCCAAATCGGCAAAAACATTACCGCCTACCGGTGTAATATGCGTGGTTTTCGATGTCATTTTTCTATCTCCTGTATTAATGCCCTATATCGGCTCTTGATGATTGCTGTGTCTTTCGGAGCGGTTTTTTGGCTCTTCTTTTGGAAGCTGTGCAATACATAGATGGCTTTTTCAAACTTAGCCACATAAACTACTCTAAACGCCCCGTCGGGCAAACGTTTTCTAAGTTCCATAACCCCGCTGCCAAGACTAATCATCGGCTTGAAGTCTGTCGGCTCTAAGCCATTTTGGATTAATCCCAACTCATAGCCGAAATGCCTTACCGCTTCAATCGGAAAGGCTTTTAGGTCTTCTAGCGATGTATCACGCCATTCAATCGGCTTCTCTCTGTTCATGTATCAAATTTTATACAAATAAGCAGCAAGAGGCAAGAATAAAGAAAAAGCGTATATAGATAAAAAAAGTAGTGGTTACCGTGGTTACCGTGGTTACCGCGCTGCCAAAGCCTTATAAATCGGGGCTTTCACGGTAACCACTTACAAATATTTACATGGTTACCGCTGGTTACCGCTATTTGATTTGTGGTGTAAGTACATGAAAATAAAAGGGTAACCACTGGTAACCACTCGGTAACCTGTTAAATTAATGTATGTGGTTACCGTTTTTTCTTTGTTTTTATATTGATATTCATATAGTTATAAATGTTAAGTTTTGTGGTAACCACGGTAACCACCATATTTGCTCACGCGCATAGGGGTTTTATTTACGCGCGCGTATTGCTCCGAAAACTCTTGATTCCCCGCCTATCTGTTTTCTTGGTCATGGCGGAAACAGGGCGTAATTGCGCTGTAAGCGCGTTTTACCGTTTGGGTATGGGTTGGTTATTAGGCAGGGACTGAATAGCCCTAATTCTCGAAAATTAGGGGCTTGCCATCGGTTTTATGGCGTATGGAATGGTTTGCCTGAAGCAATGGGCGCAAAAAAGCCCGCCTGTATCGGTCATGGCGGGCTGTCTCTCGGTCATTCGTCAGTATCAGGCGGGGCTTCACCCATCAAAACATAGAATCTTGCCGACGCGCCGTTGTATTTGCGCTGGTGTTGCCATCTGCCGTTGTTTGGTTTTTTCAGCCATTGACCGGCGTGTAACACTTCGCAAACTTTCAGCTTGTCGAAGTTTTGGCAGATTTCTTCTTCAAATACAACAGGAATCAACCAATACTCGGTTATATGCCCTTCCTGTTTCCGATAGCCTGCGTGATTTTGGTTCACGGTTTGGCTGCTTCAGTCTGAAAAGCGCATGGACAAGGCGTAAACGTCCATAAATGCGACTGCCTGCTCAATGATTCTACGGTCTTCGTGTTTCCCTGCCCCGTTGGTTTCCAGCCATTCATCAAAGCATTGTTTCACGCCTGCCATGCCTACGCCTGCTGCCAAGCCTGTAACGGGGGCGGCAAGCTCCAAAGCGGCGGCGGCAAGGGCAAAGCGTTTCGCCACTCTTCGCGCCTGCCCTGACAATTCGGGGACGGTCTCCATAAATGCGGTCATGCGCTCGTTTGCCTGCTGTTTGGCTTGCTCTAGATCGTCTGAAAGCCGTCGGATGAACGCTCTGCCCGCCGCCCCGTGATATTGTTCGGCGGATTGGGCGATATGTTCGCTCAATAATGCGCCGCTCTCGAAGCCGTGCAAGGTGTCGTAAATACCGTATCGGGCGGCGGCTCTGATACTGGGCAAACGGGCGGCTTGCCCTGCGTTCCAATCGCCTTTGTGGTGTTTCAGGATGGAATCGGGGGTCTTTTCGCCTGTCGAGAACATCATCACTTTCCAGCGGCTCAAGGCGCGGTTTCCGCCCTGTTTCGCGCCCTGTACTTTGTTGATTCCGTTCATGACGCTGTAAACGGTGTCGCCGATGACGTGGGGGCTTGCCTGCCCGATTTCGTCCAACACCAGCAAACCATCATTGCGGGCGGCGGCGGTATTGGAAAAACCTATCTTCGTGCCGCTCCAAGACAACAGGCTGCCCGATGGTCTGCCCCATACGCTCAAGGCTGCTTTTGCGGCGGTGGTCTTGCCGTCGGATGAATCGCCCATCAGATGAAAACCGCCTGATTCTTCGCTCAACAGGGACAGCAAGGGGGCGGCAAAGGACGCGCCCAATGCCAGGCAAAGGCGGCTGTTCCCCGCTGCGTATCGGGCGATATTTTGCTGCCAGTCGCCAAGCTCTCCGTTTGGTCGGTATGCCGCCGCTTGGCTGGTGTCGCCGTTGTAGATGACGGCGGGGGTTTTGCCGTCTGCTGTGATGGTTTCGCCGCTGGGCATGATGTAGGTGTCGCCGTGCCAGCCCGCACGGTCGGTAATGGTAAAGGCGGTACGGCTGCCCTGTGTCTGCAAATAATCGGCAAGCCGTTCGCGTTTGGCTCTGCCTGATAAGACGGTCAAGCCGTAACTCTGCAATCGTTGCCAGCCCTGAACCGTGCCGATTTCCGCTTGTGGGATGGCGGCGGTCTTGGTTTGGCGTGTAATTTTGTCCTGCCAGCGGATAACGCGGTAATACGCGCCGTCGTTGTCCTGCCCCGTGCCGATGATATCGATGGGGTCGGAAAGCAATAGCGGCTCTACTTCGACGGCTTCGCCGTCTTTGCCCGTTCTGACGTTTATCCACCATACGCCCCGATGGTCGGTATCGAAGCGGGGGCGCGGGCGGTATGGTTCGATGTCGTTGATGTTGTAGTCTCGGGTACTTTCCTGCTTCGCTGTTTCGGTATTTTTCATGCTGCTTTTCCTCCGGTATTTGGTATGGTGTTGTCTGATTGGTTTTCAGACGACCTTTTTTCTTTCAGTTCGTCCAATGCGTCATAGCCTAATGTGTCGCTCTGCCATATGCGCGCCTTGATGCCCTGCTTGATGGCTCGGACTGCCAAATCATGCGCGGCTTTGAAACCTACGGGGCGCGGGGTGTCGTTATCGGCAATAATCACGATTTCCTTTAGGTCGTCTGAAAGTCGGTATTTCGCCATGCTGTTTGCGCTCAAGGCGGCGGATAAGCCCCAATCGCGGGCGTGGAACAATTCGCGGCCGGCAAGGGCGGTTTCTATGCCTTCTGCGATGACAAGCCGTCCGTTTTCAGGGATGGGGAACAAGTGAACCGCCATGCCTGAAATGCTGCCCTGTTTGCGGCTCTGCATTTTCTTGGTGGGCAAGGCTTCGCCCGTTTTGGGGTGTTTGATTGCCAGCTTTCGATAATGCGGGGTGTGTTGTCCGTTCTCTCCGTATGGCTTGTCATAGGTCGTCTGAAGATAGGTCATGTGCAAGCCTTGAAGCTCTCCGCCCGTATCGCGGATGGCGCAAACCATACAGGGGAAACGACCGATGAAAAGCGGCTTGTCCTCCCCCGTCGTCCAATAATCCGCCTCTCTCAAAAAACGGATGTTTTCAGGTAATTGCGCCATGTCCAAACCGCGTGATTTCAAATACTGCACGGCGGGGGAATCGGCGGTTATCGGCTCTGCTCCGTTCCACAATGCGGCAAGTTTGCCGATTTGGTCTTTTTCGGGGCGTGGTTGCGTCTGTGGGCGTGTGGGCGGTATCGGTAAGGGGTTTGCCCCGCCCATGTGCAACACGCCCGCTACGGCGCGCAATGCTTCGTCAAAACCGCAATTCAGATAGTGCATTACCAAGCCGAAACCGTCGCCCGCGCCATTGTTGTAATGGCTGCAAATGAATGTGCCGTTGCCGTCCTTGTCGTCGTATCTGAAACGGTCTTTACCCCCACACGCGGGGCATGGCTGGTGTCTGTTTTTCAGGTATCGCGGGTCTATGCCGATGGCGGCGTGGATTTCCTGCCAGCGGTATTGCGCGGCGGCTTTGATGTCTTGATAGGTCGGTTTCATTGTTCTGCCTCCCCATATCTGCCCATCGCTTCACGCGCTATGGCTGCTACGGTATTAATCGCGGCTTTTCGGCTTGCTCCGTCGTTCACAATCAGCAAGACGGCGGTCAAAACGTCCACCGCTGCGATTGCCTTCTCTTTGCTGTTTAGCTGGTTTGCCAGCTTCTCCGTGATGGTCTTCATTGCCGCGTCTCCCCTGTTACAGGTTCTAAAACCACCCCCGCCGTCGGGTCGGTCTCCCATATGGTCGGTGTTGTCTGTATTGCCTGCTCCGTGTTTGCATGGGCAGGCTGGTTACAGGCTCGGACTACCAAAGCCAAAAGCAACACCCCAAACACCAGCAAAGCGCGGTTGAAATAGCGGCGGAAACAGTCGTTTTTGTCAGTCGGTTTCATGGTTTCATGTCCTCCATGCCCCAGCGCACCAAAAATATCAAATATCGAAAAATCAAATACTTATGAAAACACTAGGGCGAAGTTTGCCCTATACCGTCCAAAACGGGCGGCATAAAGGCGGGTGTTTTTCAGGGATTTAGTGGATTTGTTCGGCTGTCGTTACGCTGTAAGCTGCCCATGCTTTTAGGTCGTCTGAAAGCGAAGCAATAAACGACCGGCAGGCGGCAACGGCGGCGGCGTGTGATGGATAGATGCCCAAACGGCGGGCGGTACATGAATGAACGTCAATATCGGCTAAATACGCGGTCGGTTCGTGGACGACGGCGCAAAAGCCTTGTTTTACTTGATTTTGAATGTCTTGGATTTGGATAGAATTTGAAGATTGCATTTGAAATGCTCCTATACGTTTTGAGATTTGAGAAATGCCCGAAATAGGGGCGGTGCTCTCTCCTGCGTATAGTCAGGCGTGGGCGTTACCGTTACCACACACCGCCATAACTCGTGATAGGTCGTCTGAAATGTTAACGTTTAATAACATTGCAAACGCCCGTAAAAGAATTTTGGCGATAAAAAATCAGCGTTTACCCTGCTGATTTGGGCTATACGATTTGAGAGAGAACCTAGATTCTGATTCTCAAGGCTCGATTTGTCAAATGATTTTTGCATCAGACGGCTAAAATTTTTTACTCACGATAATCATGGTTATCACATACCCGATGCGTTCCGTATTTTCTCCAACGGTTCCGATGATGTCTTCAAGCGTAATTTCACTGTATGGCTTGTTTAAAAAAGCTTCCATGACTTGCTGCATTTCATCGCCCGTTAGCGGCGGAGTGTACTCTTCCTGTTTTACTTGGCTGATTTCCGCCTCTGCCTTGATTTCCGCCTTATCCACCAATAAGCCCAGCATTTTCGCCTTACCCATCGTTGCCGATACCGCCGCGCTGCTTTGCGGGGTAGGGGCTGCCAGTGCCGCCGCCCGTGCCTGTTCCAATTCGTGCAACAGGTCGCCCACCGTTACCGCGTGTCGTTGCCGCGCTTCTTCCTTTAAGCCGTCCACCATCGCGGAAATATCGGGGTTTTGAAGCAGCTTATAGGCTTCATTCGTTACCGTTTCGGGCTTCATGTTGTCGGTGTTGTAGATTTGCCGATATGCTTCGCTCGCATTGCCCGTTTCCACATACAGACGGGCAAACTGTTCTTGTTTCGGGGTCATGTCCTTAATCCTTTCAGAACGCCGCCCAATAGCTACTTTCAGCGTTTGGGCGGCTGTTTGAGTGTTGCTATTTCAAATTGTCCAAAGCCGCTTCTTTTTCTTTCTCCATGTCTTCCAAGATGTCGAAAATAGCGTTTTCTTCCCCGCCTGTGCTGCCTATCATGTTGAAGAAGCCGGGTAAACGTAAATCAATGATTCGATTTGGCAAACCTTGCCCATAAGACGGGCAATCAACCCGCAAACCGTTTTCCAAAAGCTTCATTCTCATCTCAGCGGCGGCTTTACCGATTCCCACCAATTTCGCGGCCGCTTTGATATAGGCACGCGCGGCTTCCATATATTCAGGCAAGTGGGTTTCTTCTATGTCGATGATAAACATCTCATAGCGGGAAACGGCCAGTAAATTGCGAAGCTCTGAAATGCGGTTCAGGTGTTGGAGACGTTCATCAAAAAGGCTTTCCAACAGTTCTTTTTGCGCTTCCAGCATATCGGCGGCGCGGTCGGCTTCCTCACGTTTGGCGGAAATCTCTGAATCAAGCCCTTTGGCTTCTTCGCTGTTTGTGGGTTTGCCCATTTTCAACAAATTTGCAAATATGCCTTTACGCCTGTTTCGCAACCCTGCAAATTCATTGATTACCGCCTGCGCTTCTGTAACACCGGCTTCCGCCGCTTCAATTTGGGCGGTCAGTTCGCTGCATTTGTCTTCTGCTTCTTTTAGTAACTTTTGACGGATCTCAAAAGTTGTCTTTGTATATTCGATATTCATTGTTAAAGCTCCTGATTTAATTGATTAATACGAACCGACCGCGTTTCACGGTTTCGCCAAATTGGTTTGTTACTTCTTCCATCACGGTAACGATGTCATGCCCCGCCCTGCGAAGCTCCATAATGCGCGTGTTGTAGCCCAATATCCCCATTTGGGTAAGCTCCCATGATGTAACGCTCCCTTTTCTCAATCGGGCTAAAATGCGCTCTCTTTGGCTTGGTGTTTTGGGCTTGTGGTTGGTAGAATAGCTACTCATGCTTAATAATCCTTTCCGCCGTCTGAATGTCCGTTCAGGCGGCATTTGTTTTGCGCCTGATAAATCAAATCGCCTGCTCTTCGCGTTTGGCTGCCAGTTTGCCGATATAGTCGTCAATCTCGCTCGCAAGCCAGCCCGTCGCATTTGCGGAAAGTTTGATAGGCTTAGGAAAATCAGGGCGGAAATGGCGGCTCTTAGGGTTTGCCCAATTCCAAATAGTCGCTCGTGAAACACCCATAACGCGGGCGGTATCGTTTACTCTTAATACAGTATTCATATGTTTTGCCTTTCTTTCAGTCGGATTAGATGACAGGCAAAAATATAGCCGCCCATGTGGGCGGCTGTTAAGGAAGTAGCGTGTTGATTTCATGAAACACCGTGTTGATTTCATGAAGTCAGCTTGTTGATTTCATATTTTTCTGAAACTGGTTTACCCAAGCTGTAACCGTTCTTTCTGTCGGAACATCGGGGGCTGGGATTTCATCGCTTTCAATTTTGCGGATAATAAGGCGGATTAATTTAGCTTTCCCCCCTTTTTCATTCAGCTTTTCTTTTCTTTCCTCCAATAACTGTTTTACGGCAGCTATCGTTCCCGCTTTTTCATAGGGGCTTTGCCTGGCTTTGCCTGCTTTTCGGGCGTTTTCTGTTATTGCCTCTATGCTGATTTGGTCTTTTCTCAACTCCAAAGACATAAACTCTATGGATGTTGCAATTAAGTTTGCTATTGTCCTAAATTGATTAAAGTTTTCTTGCAATGGTTTGTCTTTGAAGTTTGAAACATACTCATAAATAGCCTTAGCCGTGATGAAATACTGCATTTCTAGGCGCATCTCCAAACTTTGCCCAAAGTGCAATTCTTCTATCACGGGATAAAAATAATCTGAATAATCGATGGGATCTCCGTGCTTTTCCTGATACTTCTCTAACGCGTCATTAACCTGCTCCTCAACTAAAGAAACCTTGTAAGTTTCCTTATGGCTCCATATTGACATACCATGCTCAAATTTCTCAAGACTTTCAAATACTCTAGTAAATACCCTTTTGGCTTGCCAACTAAGAACTCCTAGCGCGTCCTCAAATTCAGGGCTATTAGTAATATTGAATATAGCTGAATATTTTTGGCTATATGCTGCAATGTATCTCGGATATGCGACATGTGGAAGCATTTGACACCTCTAAACTAATAAAAACACCACAAAAAATCGAAGTAGATATTTTCAGACGACCCCTAATCAGTCTTGCTATCTCGAATCAGTTGCAATGCTTGGTTATACCGTTCCCGCAAAAAGTCGCTATACCATTGCATAAACTCTTTGCGTTCATTCAGATAATCGGCGCGGTTGTAGGCGGCGCGGATCTTGTTGTTTTCAATGTGGGCAAGTTGTCGCTCTATCGCGTCAGGGTTAAAGCCTTGTTCATTCAAAACGCTGCTTGCAAGGGAACGGAAACCATGCGGGGTTACTCTGCCTTTATAGCCCATGCGCTCAATGATCCGGCTGATGGTTGCGTCGCTGATAAAGCCGTCCGTCTTGGTACGGCTCGGAAACAGAAATGGCGTATTACCTGTAAGCTCTTTCAGTTCTGCCAAAAGTTCAAGCGTCCAGTCAGCCAGCGGGACGGCATGGGGCGGTTTCGGCGCGGTCTTCTCGTGCTTCATACGCTGGGCGGGAACTGTCCATACTGCCGCGTCAAAGTCTATTTCATCCCATTGCCCGCCCCTTAGTTCCGTGCTTCGTAAAAAGGTTAGCATATTCAAAATCAGGGCTATTCTGTTTTGCGGCTCAATCTCTGCCAGTATCAGGCGGCGGAAAAACTCGGTCAGTTCTTCACGGGGCAGGGCGGGGCGATGGTCGGTCTGCTTGCTGGGAATGTATTTCCGCAACGAATAAGCGGGGTTTGTTTCCACAATTTCAAGCATGACAGCATAGTCAAATATTGCCCCTGTCCATTCCCTGATTTTTTCAGCGGTATTGTTCACGCCCCGCGCCATCACGCCATCGATAACCGCCTTAATATCGCTTACCCTGATTTCCTGTATCGACATTGCGCCGATAGCGGGGAATACGTCGGTTTCAAAATATCTCAACACGCGGGCGGCGTGGTTTTCTTTCCAACGGTGCAGATTGTCGGTATGCCATCGGCGGGCG
>ERZ773087.576-NODE-576-length-26755-cov-9.276404_pt1 | contig 26755 bp, 25 predicted proteins | sample MGYA00511375_ERZ773087 | MGnify/ENA primary metagenome ERZ773087 (study PRJEB29015, sample SAMEA2737995) | human oral metagenome | biome: human oral; feature: human-associated habitat; material: dental | place: China | collected 2063 ...
ATAGAAAAAGGACAACTTACAGGGTAAAATAAAAGTTATCAAACAATAAATTACCTGCTAAGAAGTCCTTTATGAGTTGTGTATCCAAATATGTTTTTTTACATGGCTTCTATCAACCTTAAAAATATGATTATAAATGCCAATAGACTTAAAATAAATATACTACTTAATAAAGAGAATTTTATTTATCTATATACATATCATTAATTACCGGGGCTCCAAGCGGTAATGAGGTGTCACTTGGCCAATAAGCAACATTCAAATCAAACCCTGCTTTTACATGCTGTCCGTTATATGCTTTTATATCCGGTAAATCATTTAACGAAAGTACCTTAACAGTTTTAGAATAAGAGCCTCCGTCTATAGTCTTACATGTAAGTGCTTGTGGCATATCCAATATAAATAATATAAAATCTTTGTCTCTGTCTATAGAAGAATTCGGATTAGGATCATTAATTCCCTGTACCGCAAGAACTTCATTATATTTCAATACACGTATAGTACCGTTCAGTAAGGTGTATCTTGTATCGGCAACATCTACTTTCTTGGTTTGCACTATATTATTTTCAATCCATGCACCCGAAGCATTAACACGGTAATTATCAGGAGTTATTGTATTTATCATACAGTACCCGAATTTATCAAAATAATAACACTCTGCCGTACCGTCTGAATTACCGTCTATCCATTGCCATGAGTTGGAAGGCCATGTTCCGTTGCCTTGGTCATACCACCAACCCTTATTATCCTGTATCCAAGTCCCTGCATAAGCATTTATTGTGAAAAATATTGCAAATACCGGTAATAATAATACTACTTTAATATTTCTCATAAGAACTTCCTTTCTATAGAAATATTGTTCTATAATTAATAAACCATATGACTACCTACTAAGATTACCAATTCATATTTCTTAAATCAAGGCTCTTTTTTATTATTTATTTCTTACAATTGTACTATAATTCAAAGACTTTGTTTATAACATTTAGTATATACTTACCCTTAGCCCTGCCTTGTCTTAATACTAGCTAATTGCTTAAGATCATTGCAAAAACTTTCTGCTTCTTTTTTACTCTTTGAGTAGATTATAGCCTTGGTATTATTCCTTTGATATATTGAAATCTTGCTATGTCTTAAAAATAATAAAATCAATACAGGGCAGACAAAAAACAGCGGATAAAAAAATCCTATTATCGCTGTAACAACTACCCAAAATGTATTGTATCCGTTTAATACAGTTGAAATGGATACAGCACTTATGTCTTGTAACAGTATCTCCGGCACTTTATTAAACTTCTTTGGTATAGTTGAAATATAAATCCTATCCTCTCCTATACAAACATCACTTCTTATTTTTGAATTGGTCAAACTAAGTATACTGCTTCCACTCGCAGAGTAAAAACGGTAACTTCTCCCAATTAATAAATCTTTATTAAATACAGCCTGTGATTTATCATGCGATAAATTATTATGTGTTTCCAAGTTCGACTGATGATCCTGCTTCATTGTAACTTACCTCTTGCCTCCATAAATATGTCTAAATCAAGTTAATTATTTTCCTAAGTTTAATATTATCGGTGTCTGTATTTTACTTATATAATACATCTTAATTAACTTAATCGTTACAATTACAGTTTATCATAAATCTGATAAAAATACATAGTTTTTGCTGCCGATTTTATAGATTAATATGGTAATACTTACGGAAACTTCAAACCGTAAGTAGAATAGGGGTTATATAATATATTTGATAAACCGAGAGACAAATTCTACAGAACGGTACAGTAGGTAGAATATGTTTATATAATGTGCACTTTATTTATATTGTTCCATGTTCCTGCTGTGGAAAATATGTGTCATGCACAACAGGTACGAACTTTACACCAATCCGGCTTTATTCTAATGTGGCGTGGCTTTTAACGGTGCCACTTTCGATAATCTTTACATTCCAATCTGGTTTTATTCTAATTCCTCGGTGTCTTCAACTTCCATAGGCTCTTTGTTACTTTACATTCCAATCTGGTTTTATTCTAATTCGGTCAAAATTACATTCGTGCAAAAGACAGCTAAGCTTTACATTCCAATCTGGTTTTATTCTAATGTTGGAAACGCAATATGTACTTCAAATATCTGAAACAGCTTTACATTCCAATCTGGTTTTATTCTAATAGCGTGTAGAAGGCGAAGTAAGATGGGATTTTAGACTTTACATTCCAATCTGGTTTTATTCTAATAGTGTTTTTGCAAGTGACGGTTATCAGCCAAGCTTGCTTTACATTCCAATCTGGTTTTATTCTAATCTAAAGCAGCTCGTAAAATTATCCGGCAGTGAAGCTTTACATTCCAATCTGGTTTTATTCTAATTTGTGTTTTTGATAGATTTCATTACTATGGATTAATCTTTACATTCCAATCTGGTTTTATTCTAATATATTATGGTATACCTACATTTTCATCAATTACCTCTTTACATTCCAATCTGGTTTTATTCTAATCCTTCCCCTATAATACCACATATTTTCAGACTTAGAAAGGTACTTTTTGTCGACCTTTATTTTTAAGTTATTATATTATAATATTTCTTGCGAGTTATTCCTATTATTTCCATTCTTAGCTTTATTATACGGTCTTTGTCTATCCCCTTACATTTTAGGTCTATCTTATGTCGACAATTATTTTAATACAGTAAATGCTTTATGCCACCTTAAATCAAGTCAAGCCTACAACTTAGTTGCAAAATTAAATCACAAGTAGTTATAAAAGTAGTTTTTACACCGAAGGTCAAAGTCCTTTTACTTGATTATCAGTATATGCAAGCAGTTACAAAATTAGTTTTCACTCTAATCTTCCAAATTGATTGCTCAGTAAATTACATAATATAATTGATTGACAGTATCTTTCTACCAGTCAAAACCGTAAAAACAGTCCTTTACATACCAGCGTTTTAAACTTGCTCGTAATCCATTTTTTAGGTCAACTACGCAAAATGTATATCTGTAATCACTTAAGTAAAACACATCCTCTTCTACTATTGTATAAAATAAATACTGTTTATCCTTAGATAATTTTATATCAAGCATATTTTTAACAAAAAGGTTATGTCTTATCAGCTTACTTTTTAAACCTGATTCCAGATTATAGGCGGATATATATGGAGACTTATAATAGAACAACTCTCCTATACCATCCGGTATTTCCATCAAACCGTCAATATTATCCTTTTCATAAGTACCTTTACTTCTCTGTGTTATAACCTCTACACTTTTATCAGCTGTATTCTCTTTCACTATCACTATCTTGGGTTTATTTTTTTCATATTCATATTTTTCAAGATACAATATATTTTCATTATTTTCATCAATATAGTAAGAATATAACTTGGATTCATCTTTTTTTCTTATAATTTCAATATTCTTAACCCCCTGCTTATCGGAAAGCATACAAATGTTACTATCATATATAAATGTATAGGAATCTTTATAGTACTTCGGAGTCCTTATCCTGTCACCTGTGTTCCAATAACCATCTGATGTATCGAAAATATAAAGCTCATTATTTTTACCAAATTCATTAAGCTCTTCTACACTGAGCACTTCCTTAAATGAATTATCAATAAGGTTAAGCTCGGCTATACCGTTAAAGCCCTCTTCTTCCTCTATAACTCCCACTATCTTGGTCCTATCTTCGTTGTATGACAGCGATTTAAAAATATGATCAGAAACCTTTATCAAGTCCTCATTACCAAGGTTATAGATAAATGTACCTTTATCACTTCCAGTTAAATTAGCAGAAAATATTATAGGCGGCTCTTTTTCTATATCTTTTACAAGTGTCAGTTTTACATTGTATCTGTATGCAAATATTATAGCTAACGATGACAGTATAAGTGTCAATAAAATTTTTACTTCCTTATATTTATAAATTTTTCCTGTAGGCTGTTTCACCTCATCATCACTTTTATCTATCAGCTCTTTATATTGTTTATTTATATGTACCAAAAAAGCTATATTAATAATTAAAGAAACAAACTCGACTTTTACAATAATAACGAAGGCGGAGAATACCAAATAGAAGTTACGATATCCAACTATCCACCATACTGCAGGAACTATCAGTAAATTATAAATCAGGCTGCGTTTTACAAGTCCTCTTATCTTCTCTAAATTGTGAAGAGTCTTGGCGTTGCATATGGCTATAATGGATATTAAAATAGGAAATAAAAAAGGAAAGTATAAACAGGAAAATATAAGTATTATATCCTCACCATCTGTAGGTATCCCCCCTACAGCCAAAAATACGATACATAAAAACACTATATTTACCGCACATATAACCTTGTAAGCCCTTCCCATAGTATTCCCCCCTACAATATTATCAAAAGTTAATCTGGAATTTTTCATAAATATTTGCGTATATATTTTTATATTATATAATATTTTTGTGATTTTTTATAGTATTTTTACTCTTTTTTAGTGTTTTTTTACTATGGTTACTGTATTAACGATTATAATAGCTTTATTTGTAATATTTTGCTGCTGTATATAATTTGTATTTTTACATCTTAGCTTGAGTTTTATTAAGCATACTATAAGTACACCTATTGACCTTGTAATCTTTTTACTACAAAAAAGCCCTTAGACTTTTACTGTTCGGGGCTTTTTTTTGTGTAAATTAAAATCGAGCGAGCTTTTTAAGTGTGAGAAGCTTATTGACTTTTATAGAAATAAGATAGGTAGATTATATAAATAATGATTTTAACTTATACTTATTACTTTTCAACTTTAATACAAACTAACTTTCAAAACCGTCTTGAGTTTTATGGTAATTTCCTTTAAAACTCCTAAACCTACTTCCTGAGTCATGTTCAATAATGCTGTCTGTAATATTGATTCCGTCAACTCCATTGTAAGTGAATTTTATATAATCTCCACCGGTACCTACAGCATAGTAACTGTTATTTCCGGTGTCATAAACAACTTGGCTTGTAAAAGCTCCAAGACTGTATGGAGAATAACTAAGATTCCCTTCTATTCTGATGTACATAGCACCTGAATCACTGTAATAACCCAGTTCCATCTCTGCATCCAAATACTCATCATGGCATTGATATACACCGTATATCCAATCTCTTCTAAACCTACTTGCCTGTTTTTTCTGCCCTCTTGTCTGGACTCTTCCGCTATCCACCCAGGCACCGTTTGCATCTACATAACAGCCGTCAGGACTGTGGGTATTGGTGATTAGATATCCCCACTCATTGAAATAATAACATTCCGATACTCCGTCATTATCTCCGTCTAACCATACCCACTGAGATGTAGGATATGAACCGTCATCGTACCTGTACCACCAACCGTCCTTTGCCGTAAGCCACGCACCGGCAAAAGCACTTATAGCAAAAAAACTTGATAACATTAATGATAATACTAACACTGTGCTGAACTTTTTCATAGCTGACCTCCTTATAGGTTTTTATTTTATATTTGAATTGTATACTTAAGAACAAGTATCAATCGATATGTACAAGCTTTCAGGATAATTATTCTTATTCACTTTTACTCACATTAAAGTTAATAAATAAATGACATAAGTTAAGTTGTATTAACTTTTTAAGTAAAATAAATCACAAATTGTATATACCACCAATATAGTATAGTATCTTTATTGAACTACATAAGCACCCCCTGCTCTAATCATTCCATAAGGTTCTTCCAAATCGGTAGTATCAATTGCTTCTCTGAAATTAAAGCTCATAGTAACTCTTCTTCCATTATATCCTACAAGGCTATTTGCATCCGGAATGTACACCTCGTCTACATCTGTGATAAAGCAATTTCTACCGTCTCCTGACATTATATTAATTTTTCTTCCCTCATCAAAATGAAAGATTGCAGCATTTTCATCTCCCGGTTGAGTATTTAGAACTTGTATTGTTCCGCTAATTGAAGTGCGTCCCGGATTATTGATATGATCTATCACATTTCCTACATACATCCTTTGCACTTGTCCATTTACCGTCCACATACCGTCAGCATTTACATAGTCCCCATGGATATGGGTATTTAAAGCACAGTATCCTTGGTGTCGAAATAATATGACTCGGCATAACCGTCTCCGTTGCCGTCTATCCATTGCCATGCACCGTTAGGCCATCTGCCGTCTCCTCTTTGATACCACCAACCTATACTGTCTCTTACCCATGAGCCTCCTGCATAAGCACTTAAGGAACCCAAAATCATAAATACAAAAGCACAAACCAAAATCCTAATACCTTTCATAACTCTCTCCTTCCTTGGCTACACTTATTTTTTATGAATATAAAAAAATTCGGTTTTATGTTTCTCAATGCTAATCTACCCTTTTTCAGTAAAAAAATCTATTATCCAATGAATACTCTTTTTAAAAAAGCCAAATAGTATTCAATGAATAAGAACAACTTGCATAAAAACCTATGGTATTTTTTTTATGGTTTATATAAAATAACTATTTTATTAAATTAATATCATTTTTATCAGGATTTGATTTTAATATTTTGTTTTATTTTTCACAAGGCATTGAAGTTAAATTACTTTTCATTTTTTAGCTTTCAAAAGATTAATAACTTCTTTGATAGACAGATACCTATAAAATTAATTTATTAGCCGTACACGGTAAATACAAAAAAGCGGCTTTATTATGTAGCAAATCCAAATACCTGAATTTGGTTAGCTAAATATAAAGCCGCTCTTTTTAGTTTTAAGTTTCTCCTATCAATCAAAATACATATTTAAAAAGTAATGGAAGAAACTACCAGCCAAAAGCAAAAAAGTAATCTTCAACTTCCCATCTTTTTAAATATACTTTTGATTTGGTTTTTAAGTCAACCACACAAAATGTATCTCTATGTGTAATTCCGATAAATGTATCTTGTTCTCCTATTGTATAAAGCAGGTATTGTTTATCTTCTGATAATTTAATCTCAATAATTTGTTTTGTAATTAATCTTTGCCTTGCTATATCTTTCCTTGCTCCTGATTTTAAATCATAGGAAAATATATAAGGCGATTTATAATATATTAACTTCTCCATATCATCCGAGATTTCCATTAGACCATCATAACCTTCCGCCATGTATTCATTTGCTTTTCTTGTCATTAAAATCTCTGAACTTTTATCTTTTAGATTTTCTTTTAAAACCAATATCTTCGCTTTATCATTTTCATACTTCTCCTCTTCAATATAGATTATGTCTTTATTGTTTTTATCAATATAGTATGAATATATATCAGACTCATCTTTTTTTCTGATAATTTTAATATCCTTAGACCCGCCTTTATCGGAAAGCATACAAATATTTCCATCATATATGAAGGTATAGAAGTCTTTACAATATTTCGTACATCTTATCCTATGATCAACATTCAAATAATTAGATGATAAGTCAAAAGTATCAAGCCCGTTACTCTCGGCAAAGTTATTAATTTCTTCCAAATTAAGTACTTCTCTAAACGAATTATCACTAAGATCAAGCTCCGCTATACCGTTAAAACCATATTTTTTCATCTATAACCCCAACTATCTTTGTCTTATCTTCATTATATGAAAATGACTTAAATACATAATCTGAAACCCTTATCAACCCCTGATTACCGAGGTAATAAATAAAAGTTCCCTTATCTGCCCCAAAATACGCTGAGAATATTATAGGTGGTTCTTTTTCTATCTCTTTTACAATTATAAATCTGCTTAACTGTCTGTATCCGAACATTACGGCTGTCAACATTACTACAGTTATAACTAATTTTTTTAATGATTTGTATGCCTTCTTTTTACCTGCTACCTTTTCTTCCCATTCATCTTTACAAGCTTTATCCTGATTTTCACTCTTAAGTTCTTCATATTTTGATTTCGCTTCTATTAATAGAAATGCATGAATGATAAAAGATATAAATTCAATGTGAATATTTATATTATATAATAATATTGTGATATATTATAGTAGTTTTAAGGCTTATTTTAGTGTTTTTTTACCACATCATACAAGTATGGATTTGCTCTATATACAGAATATTGTCTAAACAGTATTAGAGAGGTATTTAAATACTTGCCTATAGTTTTTATCTATTAGTTGTACATTGATTTGAAAGTATTCGCTTAAGTTCTGCGGATATCAATTATCGGTTTAATTTTGATTATAAAAAGCCCGAGACTTTTACCTCCCAAGCTTTTATAATTTTTATTCAAATTTTAAATATCAATGTATACAGCTGTATTTTAAAGATTATGACACATTTTCTGATAAATCACGAATCTTATTATAATGTCCCATAAAGCCTCTGAAACCTGAACCCGATTCATATATTCTGCTGTTATCTGTAATATCAATACTATCCCCATTATAAGTAAACTTTACATAATCTCCATGTTCGCCATACGCAATATACTGATTACCGTTTTTATACTTTACAACACCAACAAAGGTTCCTGTATGATATGGAGCTGAACTGTTTGCACCTTCAAGTCTTATATAGTCTTCTCCGGTATCGCTATACCAACCTACTTCCATTTCTGCATCTATACCGTTTGAATGGATTTCATAGGTACCATACACCCAATTTTGCCTAAATCTGCTTGCCTGCTTCTTCTGTCCTATAGTCTGAATTCTTCCACTATCTACCCAGGCACCATTGGCATCTACATAGTAACCATCAGGACTGTGGGTATTGGTGATAAGATATCCCCATTGATTAAAATAATAACATTCCGATACTCCGTCATTATCTCCGTCCAGCCATACCCACTGTGATATCGGATAAGATCCGTCATCGTACCTGTACCACCAACCGTCTTTTGCGGTAAGCCAAGCTCCGGCAAAGGCGCTTAAGGCAAAAAAGCCGGATAATATAAATGATAATGATAATACTTTGATGATCTTTTTCATATTCTGTTCTCCTTTGGATTTTATTTATATATTTTAAATTATAAATTAATATTTATATATACTTCATATGATTTAATATTAAGTATTTGTTATTGTATGCCAGATTCCATGCTTTCAATCACTTCTTTAGCAGTATCCATTGTCATTTCAATATCAGTATTATTGACTTCATTAGTATTTTTATCAGACTCTGTTTTCTTTACCAAATTTACTTTACACATCTTATATAATAATCCTACAAGCAAAATAGAATTTTTTGTTGCAAGTTGTTCTTCTTTTGTAAATTCATTCCAATCAACTTTGCCTGACAAGTTTACCACTCTATAAACTTCTGAAAACACTAAATCATATTTCTTCTTTACCAGTAGTAATGATTCTTTATACTTACTTGCAGTATTTTTTAACTTATCAAAAAACTCACATGAAAGATTAATAGTTTTTTCAGCCTTTAGCATCTGTTCCTCTGCTTCATCTGCTTTTTCAGACAAACCGCTACCAGTTATATTAAATATTATACCGCCAACCAAAAGACCTACACCAAGAGTTGCCCCTCCTAAAATAGCACTTCCAAGTGCCATTCCTCCGCCTCCGGCAGCTAAAGCACCTCCGCCAAGTGCCGCTAAAGTTGCGTTAGTAGCAGCAGCACCGCTAAGTGTAGCAATAGCTGTACCTGTCGAAGCTGTTCCAAGTGCCATAACAGCTGCAGTTGTTGCACCTGCTGCCGCAAATCCTCCTGCCGTTCCTACAGCTGCACCGCCTAAACCTCCAAGTATTATAGCCGCACCCACTGATACTTTTTCAAGTTCTTCCTTATTGTATTTTGGCAGCTCTACTCCACATTTATTATATTCCTCAAAATTAGGTCTGTTTTGAATTCTTTCAATCGTATCAGAAAAAGATTTAAAACTTTCAAGAATTTCAAGTTCCAGATTTCCCAGGCTATCCATAACTTCATTTGTTTCTTTACTTTCTCTATCAAATCTTGCTACATTCCTTCTATGACGACTGTCAGCAGCTCTCATCTTATCATCTGCTTTCTTCATCTTTGTAGCACCTCCTATAGCATTTCCTGCCCCTACAATTCCGGCAACCGCCGCTGCCGCTCCTATTATCAATGGTAATGGCATATTTTATTCCTCCTTTTTTCTCATTCTTTTAATTTTTTCACATGCTTCTTTGTTAATGCAATAATAATCTTCTTTTGTCATAAAGTTCTTAAACATGAGCTCATAACTTGCATCAATACGGCACAGTAATGGTCTATTTTCATATATAGAACAATCATTTCCTTTAAGATAAATACATACTCCATCACCCCTATCCATAGACGCATAAAGTTTACTTTTATCAAGATTTCTACAGCAACAACCACACCTTTTACAATCAAACATTATTTAAAAATCAGCACCCCATTTCTATTTGACATATGCTTATCAAAATCCCCTTGCCATGGCATATCAAAGCCAAGTTTGTCAAAAATTTCAAGCAATGTATCATTTAACTCTTCATTTGTGTCGATACTATTAAAGTTCTCAATACTACGGTTATACATTTCCGTTTCCTTCTTAAAAGCCTCAATATCTATCTGTTCAAGCTCATGTAAATAAACCAATAGAGCTTCATTTATCCTTTTGTACGAATCAATATATCTTTGTACTGAACCGACAATACCCAACCTAATAAATACTTCTTTCAATACTAAAGTAATAAATCTATACCATGCCAATAAATTGAGATGCATAAAGAAATTCAAGAAGTTTGTAGCTCCTCCCGACCTTATATAAGCATCTACCCCGTCTATAACACACAAAGTTCCATTGCCTATTATTAACATAACTCTTAAACTTGTATATTTTTGTGTAGGAATACAGTATTTTAATTCTATACCATATTGAAAGTATCTTCTTAAAGACCATATTAATCTTATAGATAAATCTGTAATTATTACAGGAATCGCCATAGCCAAACCATGCCTAAAATCATAGCCTTCTTGAAAGGCTCTCGTAGCTATAGTTGCTAAGTCCTGTTTAGCTTTACCTACATTAAACTCTCCAAATTTACACAATCCTAAAAGCTCATAAAAAGGCATAACTATACCACTACCTCTGCCTTGTCCTCCTCTGCTTCCCGAACTTCCCGCTACATCCGACATAAGATGTCCAATCCAATTTACAACTCCGCAAAATAATTTAGATACGAAATCACTTCCTCTCAGTTCAAACTCTTCTGTAGGTATAGTAATAATCTTGCCATCATCAATAAATGTTGCGGTAGATGTAAATTGATTTAATACGGAAAAAAATAAACCTATTATATCCGGAGAGTGAGCCAATGATTTCATGTGATGATTTTTTGTTGACATATTAAAAAGATTATCAACATCAGCAGAATGTCTATGGTCATAATTCACCTTGAACTTTTTTTCCAAAAAACCTATAGCACTGGCAACACTCTCACCCTTATCGCTTTTTTGAGTCCAACCCATAAGTTTTGCAAATCCCTTTACAGTGTTATCAACTTGAGCATCTGTCCACCTTCCAAGTATACTGTTCCCGGGAGCACCTACTAAAAATATATCTATCATACCCCCTATTGCACCACAACCAACGGCAGTTAAATAGTCATACTTATCACACTTATCCTCTTTAACTACCAATACCCTATTTTGCTCTGAGCATTCAATCAACTCTTTACTGTAGTTACTGCTTAGCATTTTACACCTTTCTTATTTAAGATATTTCATCATATTACCCATGCAGCATTATCTGAAATAATAATATCATATAGATATGACAAATTTTGTCACTGTATATAAATACATTTATTTTTTCTAATCCAAACTTATAAATATTCTTACAGATAAAAAGCTTTTAACAATTTGGAAACATAGTTTATAAGACAGAAAAACCCAAGAATTTATATTTCTTGAGTTTGTTCTTATAAGTCAATTTTACACAATACCCATACTACATAGAATCTTTTATTTCTGCCAGAAACCTTACATTAGCCTTTTCATATTCATTAAAAACATTGTTTTCTATAGCACTAAATTCATCAGGTGTGTATACAGGTACATACCATGATTTGTTATTGAAATAAGCCTGTAAAGCCTTATCATTGAACATTCTGCCATGTCTGGCATATACTTCATTTAATCCTAATCTAATAGTTTCTTTATCCATACCGTACACATCATCTCGTGTCAAATATTCTCTATCACTTTCTGGAAATATATCTCCATAGTTATCAGCCTTTGCATTTCCCAAGTACTCCTCTGAATTATACACTTCTTCAGTTTGAGCAATAGTGTACGGCTCTTTTACAATAACGGTTGCCGGTACTGTCTGTTGTATAGCTTTTGTAGTCTCTTCTACATATTTTTCAGTAGTTACTGTCGAACTATTACTTTTATATGCTATATTCATTCCAAATGCTACACATACAATACACAGAATAACCACCACAAGAACTCCAATAAATATATTAAACTGGCTATTTTGCTGAGTAATTACATTTCCTTGACTATAGCTTTGCGCTGCGACTGATTCCGTATTTTTATTTAAATCCACACCTGCATCGGTAGCAACTACATTAGCTTCTTCCTTCTCAGCAACATTTTTGATATTGTTTTTAACAGTTATTGTAGATGCATTAGTTATAGCATTTACATGAGACTTTTGTATCAATGACACCAATGCCAGTATTGCATTGATTGCTCCCCACAAAGCCCATACATATAAATCCCCATATATAGTACCTGCCATTGTAAGACCTATTAAAGCTGCAATACCGAACAGCACTATTAAGGCAATATCTCCACCTTTTCCTCCATTTCTTGTAGATACTGATACTATTCCTCCGGCAAGTATAAAAATCGCTGCCATAACTCCGGCTGTACCACTTGACTCACCTGTACTTAACACTATATTTACAAATCCGGCTGCACAGGACTGAACCATCATCCAAACAAATAATATAATTGATAATATTCCTGAAACCAGTTTCCAAGTTTTCATAACCTCTCCCTATAATATCTCCAAAATTTTTGGGGCTACCACACAAGCAAATATAACTTATATGATAGTCTTATTTAGTTAATGATAATTTATTGATTTTTTTGTTTCCCCTCAATTATTCATGCCATAGGTCAACCTTTCTTAATTTGTGTAACATAGCAACACAAGTTTTTTCTTTATATCAATATTAGATAATATAATCCAATATCTGCAAAATATGTTTCATGAATAATTCGGTTTTATAACTTACTACTCTGCCTTATTATTATCTACTGACTCCATCCCATGTTCCGTCAGCTCCAAGTAAGTAGTTACCTTCTTTGAGTGCCGTTATCATGTATTTGTTTATACTACCGCTAACGGTAACGATATCCTCATTTAATGATTCTACATCTTTTATAATCAATGTAATTAATCCTTGTAATAGAACATCTAAATTTGTTTTTTCCCCTAATTCAATACTTGCAGTATATGTTAACTTTTTATTCTTATTTATAAAACTTATAACATACAGCGAAAAATGCTCTGCCGACACTTCAAGGCTTGCTTCTTTAGCATCAAGTCTTATATCCTCTATTTTCTTAGCCTCGCTGCCCGCATCTTCCAGGTGGTATACTGCAAGTTCTTTATTTTCCTCCAAAGCACTTAAATCAAGGCTTTCAAAGTTTACTTTCACTTCGCCTTTAGAAGTATCCGGTTGCAGTTCTTGTCCGTTCTTATCAAGTACTTTTATATCAAATACTATATTCTCATCCAAGCTTGCTTCTTCGTCCTTAAGTTGCTCATCTATAGCAACTTCTACCTTTTCTTTGTCCGCTTTCTTAAGTATCTTTTTTACACTTAATCTTGCAGTTTTAGGAAATACTCCGCTATCTGCATACACATTTACACTTATGCCGTCAACACTTACAGTTTTGTTAAAAACCGCTTCATCATAGTCTTCATTGTAAGTTACTGACTTATCCGTTTCAGATACATCATAGGCAGCTTCTTTTTGATCTACTTGCATTTCCAAGCCGCTTTCTTCCAACTGTTCTAAAACATTGCCCTCTAAATCATCCTTACCTGCCGAAAGCAACTCTGAGTTCGGAAAATTCCTATCCGAATCGGTATTTTCTACAGAAGTTTCCAAGACTTCTTGATTTGCAATATTTTCCGACTCTCTTATTTCTGCATATGCAGGCGAATACGAAAGTGATGAAAATATTAACAGCATCGATAAAGCTATAGCACATTTTTTTATTAACATATCATCCTCCATTTTTATTTTGCGCTTATAAAAGTGAGTAGTATATCACTTTTTAATTACTGATTTACTATGATCTAATTTATTAAACATTAATTACATTTTTTACTTTTGAAACACGAACTTTAACATTTACTTATTATATACTTAATTATTCTTTTAGGCAATAATAATTCTTATGGAATATAGAGATTTTTTTTAGTTTTTGTAAAATAATCTTAAAATGTATTTTACGAGGTGTTTAGTTGAAAGAGCTTAATTATGTTGAAATAGGACGAAGAATCAAGAAAGCCCGTGTTAATATGGGAATTTCTCAAGAGGCTGCTGCCGAAATTTGCGGCTTATCCCCTTCTTTTTACAGTAATATTGAAAGAGGGGTTAAAATTATGTCTCTTAATACCTTTATTTCAATATGTTCCGCCTTTTCTTTAAGTGCCGATTATTTACTTAAAGATTCCCTGCCAAGCTCTGATACCAATGTACTCAACATTCTTTCTGAGGCAAAAAAATCAGGCAGAGTGCAATATGAAAAATACATAAAGGCTATAACAGCTCTTGCTGAAGTTGTCGATCAGCTTTAGCCATTATAGCCCTTATAAGTTTTGTTTTGGTATGCTGCCAGCACACTCAATAAGATAATTCTCTTACATATAATGCAGCAATTCTATAAATTAGAAATATCCTATACTTCCGTCTTTGACAGTTGTAGCATAAAAACCTTGTAAAGTTCCTATTTATAGGACTTACATGGCTTCTTCCTTTTTTGCTTTCCGCTTCAAGCATCTTGCAGGCACAATCACCAAGATTTCGAATGTTACATTAGAATTAAATACTTGCCCCTGTACCTGCACAACAGATTGTTTTCCGACTTCAATAGTTAATGGGGATTAGAGTTAAAATCACTATGATGTTGTAATCTATAAAAGGCTATCTCGATCTAAAGCGATGTGACATAATGAATTTCAACACAACAATAACTGTGATTATCTATCAGAATTAGTGTAAAAATACTTTCATAGCCATTTGTGCCTTTGATTGGCAACAAAATGTAAATAACATGGAAAAGTTCAAATAAAAAACTTACAAGAATTAATAAACATTTTTTGATATCAACAAAATAGTAGATTTTATAAAAAATTAAGGAGGTATCTTGGAAGATAGAATTATTTTATATCAGGAAAATGACAGAAATGTAAATGTAAATGTTTACTATAAAAACGAAACATATTGGCTTACTCAAAAATCCATGGCTGAGTTATTTGAAACTTCCAGTGATAATATAAGCCTATATCTTAAAAATATATTTTCTGAAGAGGAATTGTCTGAATTCTCAACTACCGAGGAATTCTCGGTAGTTCAAAAAGAAGGTGCACGAAATGTTAAAAGAATGCTGAAGTTCTACAACCTTGATGCAATTATCGCCGTAGGTTACAGAGTCAACTCAAAGAAAGCTACAAAATTTAGACAATGGGCAACCAAAACATTGCGTGAGTATATTATCAAAGGCTTTGCTCTGAATGATGATATGCTTAAAAACGGTAAACCTTTCGGGCAAGACTACTTCAAGGAACTTTTAGAGCGTGTGCGTTCCATCCGTGCCAGTGAGCGCCGTATATGGCAGCAAATAACAGATATATTTGCAGAGTGCAGCATAGACTATGATGTGCATACGGATATTGTTGATAATTTCTATGCAATGGTTCAAAACAAGTTCCACTATGCCATAACAGGACAAACCGTTGCTGAGATTATATATAATAATTCTGACAGTACCAAAGAGCATATGGGACTTACTACATGGAAAAATGCACCAAGTGGACGAGTCTTGAAAAGTGATGTATCCATAGCTAAGAACTATCTTAATGAAAAACAAATCAAGCAACTAGAAAGAGCTGTATCGGGATATTTTGACTACATAGAAGATTTAATTGAGCGTGAAAATGTTTTCACTATGGAAGATTTCGTTAAAAGTATTAATGAATTTCTTTCATTTCGTAGATATGATGTACTGACACATAGTGGTAAGATAACTTCAAAATCTGCAAAAGAGAAAGCAAATTCAGAATATGATAAGTTCAATAAGACACAAAAAATACTATCTGATTTTGATAAACGCATTAAAAAATTAAAACAATAAAAAACCTTCTCTGCTTTATCTTTTTATAATAGTATTCAAGCTTCCCATGCCCCAAATTGGATCAGTACATTGAAGCTTATACATTTCAGCTAATAAAATCATTATTTTGTTAACTGAAGTATTAATTTTTTAATATACTGACCCAATTTTGAGTGTGTTAAGTTTGAGTAATAGTAATTATTATATGCCAATCTTAATACATGCTTAATGTAGATACCCCCATAATGATACCTCCTATAATGATATATGCAAATATAAGCAATATCTTTCCTACTCCTTTGCCCATGTTCAGTTTATATGCTACTTTATCAAAACTACCTACAAAGTAACCCAACCCCAAAGTCGAACCTAAAAATCCCAAAATCGAAACCGGATTAAACATCTTTTTAAAAGCAACGCTTGATGTTACAGTCATTAAATAAAACAAGAGCATATATAAATAAGCTATTGTCGCTAAAGTCATCTTTACCTTATTGCCTGATCTGAATCCCGGTATGCTCTTTATTATTCGTCTTTTCAGTATACTTATATTACTAATCTTATATCCCAGCAAATCAACTATCTCTTCTACTTCATAGCGTTCGGAAGGTTTCATCGAAGTACACCTTTGTATGATATCCATAAGCTTGGAATCACCTTTATAAAGCTTTTCATTAGGCATTTTACCGCTTAACATAACATTCATCAAAACTCCTATCGCATACACATCCGCCTTTCTGTCCGTTTGAATAAATCCGAACTGTTCAGGTGCGGCATAGCCATGAGTTCCCAGAATCCTTGTATCGGCATTTTTATCTTTATCATACATTCTGGCTATTCCGAAGTCTGTAATCTTAACCCTTCCGCTTTTGTCTATGAGTATATTATTAGCCGACAAATCCCTATGTACTATTCCAAGATCATGTATGGTACTTACCCCCTTGGCTATTTGCAAAATTACACTTTTCATATCTCTTATGGAAAATATTCCGTTTTCAAGCATCTTTTCTTCCAAGGTTTTTGACGGAAAATACTCCATTACCACAAGTATTCCGTATTCATCCTTGGTAATGCCGTATACTGTTACTATATTTTCATGTTCTACATTAATAAGCTTTCTGTAAATGGGAAGAAGTGAAGAGTCTATTCTTTTACAAAGTAAGGTATTTCCTTCTTCATTCCTTACTAATTTTATTGCAGTTTTTTCATCTTCTCCTAAAAGCCCTATTTCCTTGTAGTACACACCGTTAAAAAGCATGCTGCCCCCTCTTAATACAATAATTCATAGTCCTTAGTTTAAACTTTAAACTATTTTTTGTAAATCATATTTAAAAAAATATTATGCTTATTGATATAAATATTGTTTTATTTTATAATTGTACTTTGAGCAAATTTATTCATGACATAGACAAATGTCAGTAACTTACTAATAAAATTCATAGAGAACAATATGAAAAAGAAGACTACGACTGAATTACTTAAAATACTTGCCAACGAAAAGAATATAAAGAATTATATCAAAGACAATACAGAGGAACTTGAGACTAAATCCTTACATGAGGAGCTTGAAAGGCTTTTAGAAAAATACAAATTAACAAAGGCTGAGGTTATTAAAACATCCAACCTACAATCAAGTTATGGATATCAGATATTTAACGGAACCAAAGAAAAACCTTCCAGAGACAAACTTCTGGCTCTTTGCGTTGCCATGAAAATAAATTTTGATGAAATACAAAAGGTACTTACCTTGGCAAATTGCGGTATACTGTATCCAAGGCATATCAGAGACAGCGTTATAATAAATGCTGTCAATAAAGGTATAGGTTTACAAAAACTAAACCGGCTTTTATGTGATATGGATATGGATATACTGGAATAAAAGGCAGCAGTTATCACGCCGGTCTACTGCTGCCCTACTTTAATTTTTAATATATTTGATGCACTTTACCCTTAGTTCTTTTATCCAATCTTCTAAAGTACCTTACTTAGGAAGTTTTTAAGTCTTTCACTCTTCGGATTTTCAAAGAACTCCTCAGGCGAAGCCTCCTCTACAAATTCGCCGCCGTCAAGGAACACTACCCTGTTGGCAACTTCCCTTGCAAATCCCATCTCATGGGTAACCACTACCATGGTCATGTTCTGCTGTGCCAAGTCCTTCATAACTGTAAGTACTTCTCCAACCATCTCAGGATCAAGCGCTGAGGTCGGCTCGTCAAAAAGCATTACATCAGGTTTCATACAAAGCGCCCTTACTATGGCTATACGCTGCTGCTGCCCTCCTGAAAGTTCCTGAGGATATGCTAAGGCTCTATCCTCAAGTCCTACTTTTTTAAGTAAAGATAAGGCATACTCCTCCGCCTCAGATCTTGTTTTCCATTGCAGCTGCATCGGGGCTATTATCATATTTTTAAGTACCGTCATGTGTGGAAAGAGATTGAATTGCTGGAAAACCATTCCCATTTTTTGCCTGTGCAGGTCAATATCTGTCTTTTTGTCGCAAATGTCAACTCCCTCGAAGTATATCTTCCCTCCGCTGGGCTCTTCAAGTCTGTTTAAGCATCTTAAAAAGGTTGATTTTCCTGAGCCGGAAGGTCCTACAAGACAAATCACATCACCTTTATACACATTGAGGCTTATCTTTTTTAAGACCTCTTTATCTTCAAAATTTTTATATAGATTCTCAACTCTTATAAGCACATTGTCGTCATTAGATGCATTAGTTTCGTTATATAAATTTTCTCTATCTTGCACTTCTTCTAAGCCACCTTTCCAATAAATTTATCAGGTAAGTAAGCCCCATTACTATTACCAAATATATTAAAGCCACTGCCAAAAGCGGCATAAAAGCCGAGTAGGTTCTGCTTCTTATAATATCTCCCGCCTTGGTAATGTCCACCAAAGCTATGTATCCGGCTACGGAAGTCTCTTTTACAAGTACTATAAATTCATTGCCGAGTGCCGGTAAAATATTCTTAAATGCCTGAGGCATAATAATATTGCCCATGGTTTGATAGTAATTAAATCCAAGACTTCTGCCCGCCTCAAACTGCCCCTTCGGTACGGCATTGATTCCCGCACGAAATATCTCCGCTTGATATGCCCCCGAATTAATGCCGAATGCAAGTATTGCTACGATGATTTTATTTACATTTCCGCTTGAAAATATTACATAATATATGATCATAAGCTGTACCAAGACCGGAGTGCCTCTTATAACGGTAAGATATACTACTGACAAGGCATTCAGAAACTTAAGCTTTCCGGTATTTTGATAAGTACTTCTTATCATAGCAACTATAAAGCCCAAAAAAAGACCCATAAGAACGGCAAAAGCGGTAATCAATAAAGTTACCTTAAGCCCTTCTGTAAGGTACTTCCATCTGTCATCTTTTATAAAGTTAAGTACAAATGCATCCCTAAAATTCTGCCACCACATAATTTTCCTTTCTTTATTAATAACTTCTGCAATATTTATATATATGATCGGAGCCTTCAGCGTTTTTTCAGATACGAGCCGGAGCATACTCCGCCGACTAATCTTTAAGTACCTTGCCTTACTAATAAATTCCGTATCATTTATATAAGTGATCGGAGCTTTCATCTTTTTTCAGATACCTGTTTTTTAATTAGTCTTCAGGTAACGAATAGCTTAAAGTGCTCTTTGCTACAAGTCAAGTGCTTAACAGCTTTACACAACAAAGCAGAGTTATTTTTCAGTTACATAGTTATGGAGCTGCGGCATATCTTAGTGTATGCCACAACCCCATTTACTTAATAACTTATTCAGCCTTAATGTATTTTGCTATAATTTCGTCTATCTTACCCTCTGCCTTAAGTTCCTTAAGTGTTTCGTTGATCTTGGTCTGAAGTTCGGTATTGCCCTTTTTAAGAGCTATTGCATATTCTTCAACTGCAAATGCCTCATCAAGTATCTTAAGCCAGCTTACTTCCTTTTCATAAAACTTTGCAGGTTCATTATCTATAATAACCGCATCTATTTTTCCCTGAGAAAGTGCCTGAACTGCATCCATTCCCTTGTTGTATTGCTCTACCTTGGAATCCTTTACATCTGTTGCCATTATATCTCCGGTAGTTCCAAGCTGAACTCCTATGCTCTTTCCTTCCAAATCTGCCGCTGACTTTATCTCGGAACCTTCTTTTACTATGATAACCTGTGTACCGGTGGCATAGGAATCACTGAAATCAACATTTTGCTTACGCTCATCTGTTGCAGTCATACCTGCTATACCGACATCAGCCTTACCTGATACAACTTCCGCTATTATGGCATCAAAAGCTCCGTCCTTTACTTCAAGCTCCAAGCCCATCTTGTCGGCTATTGCCTTGGCTATTTCCACATCTATGCCCACGATCTCATTGGCATCGTAATACTCGTATGGAGGAAACTCCGCATTGGTTGAAACTATAAGTTTTCCTGCCTCCACAAGTTTAAGCTCACCTGCCGCTGCACTTCCTGCACTTTCACCTGCTGCCGTAGTTTGATCTGCCGCAGCCTCTGAGCTTACCGCTCCTGCATCTGCCGCCTGAGTTGCAGACTCATTACTTGAACCCGAACAAGCTGCCAATAAAAGCATGGAACTTAGTACAATAGCTGATATAATGTTTTTCTTCATAATACTCCTCCTTATAATTATGCATTTATTATGCATAAAAGTTGTAATCTTGTTATAATTATACATCTTTGCAAAGAAAAATCAAGTATAATTTTTATATTCCCCTGAACAGATCTTAAAACTGCAACCGACTGTATAAAATCAATATTACCGAACTTTTAATAAATACAATCTGCGTTATAGTAATTTAATACCGGTATAACATACACTAAAATTTTCATAAACAACTTACAGATTCAATAAACAGAGTATTTTACAATTTTAAGTTTTAAGACAGATCACAATCAAACAAAGCTTGTAAATAATTTTAATACCGTTATATAAAGCATTATCATACTCTTATTTAGTTTACAACTTATTGATTCCAATCACCTAAAGTTATTATAAATTGCCTTGTATACTCTATCTTTCTCCTCTCCTATGCAGTCTTTCACATAGTTCCACCAAAAGTAGCCGCCTATATAGTTGTCTGTGTATTTTGGCATTTTATAATACTTGTCGATCATGCTTATCTTACTCTCATCATCCGCAGTACTTGCCGTATTTCCACACTCCCCTATACCAATCTTGGCATTTGGAAAAAGTTTTTCAAACTCTGCAAATACCTCCTTCCAATCAGGCTCATAGCCCTCATTATCATCCTCATAATAACTGATCAGGCTGTAATCTGTATTTTCCATTAGATCCTTAGGAAAATTCATCCTTATCCACTCGAACATATCTTTGTTATATTCAGGATTTTCATAGTAAAATGTTATTGCAACCTTCGCTTTATCACCTTCTACCGCTTCGTATGCCGCCTTTATTTTTTCTACTATAAATTCGCTGTCCTCCCTGATCCAATCAAGTCCATTTACCTCATTTCCTATCTCCCATATATCCACATAGTCTCCCAGGTACTTTTTAGACTCTTCAAATCTTTTCCTATAACTTTCTACATCCTTGTATAAATTCATCTCATAAGAGTCAACCGGCTCAGCCATAATATAGGCGACTTTGTGTAGCTTTTCAAATAATTCCGCATACTCCCTCGGCTTGGTATCCGCCGACATCACCACCCTTACTGTAGGCTTTACTCTCAGCTTTTCCAAAGACAGGACTACTTCTTCTATCGTGACGGACTCATACCAGCTGTCATCTATAGTTAAGCCGTAGATTTGCTCGCTTTTTTTAACACAACCTGATATGCAAAGTATAATAAATAAGAAAATATATACCGGAACTGTTTTTAATGATTTCATTTTTCTCTTCCCTTATCTTTTGTCTCATGTTTTGAGAATAGCAATGGACTTTACAATTGCTGCAAAAAGAGCGGAAAATATAAGTAATATAGGCTCCGCCGCTTTTAATATATGCAAGCACTAACTTATGTATTAATAATATCATGCTTAGTATAGTCTAACAATATCGGTCTTTTATTTTCCGCTGCTCCACACTTAGGGGTGATTATATTTTCACCTCGTATCTAAAAAGATGTATTAAATAATTTGTTAAAAATATCCTTATCTTCTCCAAAACAGATAGCAAAGCAGGCTCTTATATCTATAAAAAAGGCTTTCTTATTTCCGGATACTCAAAAAAAGTAATAAAGTCACTTATCGTATCCACAAAAAAGAGACTTACATATTTCCAATTTCTATAAAAAAGATAATATAGATACCTATCGTTGAAAATCATATAGTTTTGGTAAGTATTTTCCTAAAGCAAAAGAGCTATAATATGCCCGATCGGCATACCATAGCTCCCATAAAGAAATATATTAGAAATTTCAAGATATGCTTTTTTATGATAAAACTGACGGTTTTTAGTAGTTACATATTCCGGCTGCGGTCTTATAAAACAATTTCTATGTTTTATTTCCTGCCTATATACTAACATATATTTATAGAAATAGTAAGTCTGAAAATAGAACTTTTAGTTGTGTTTTGTAGTACTTTTAGTTGTGTTTTGAGTTTTATTATAAACAATCAACTACTCAGACTAAATAAAATCAGGCTGTCTATGAATACAAGTATCATTAATACCTTGATGATATGAGGGCAGGTATGTAGTTGATGTTAATTTCACTATAAATGCAAATATCATTAATACCTTGATGTGTTTGTATATATCAGGCAAACCGCAGGGGCTGTCCGATAAATACAGTTATCATTAATAGCCCTTAGTTATTATCTACTTGTATGAAAAAAGCTATAGTATGCTTGACTGGCGTACTATAGCTTTCACAAAGAAATATATTAGAAATTTCAAGATGTGCTTTTTTATGGTAAAACTGATGATTTTTAGTAGTTACATATTCTAGCTGCGGTCTTATAAAACAATTTCTATGTTTTATTTCTTGCCTATATACTAACATATATTTATAGAAATAGTAAGTCTAAAAATAGTACTTTTAGTTGTATTTTATGTATACTTTTAGTTGTATTTTAGCTTTTACTACTTAAATGTTGATAATTTATTATTATTATTCCTATTTTCATTTTCTTAAAGATTCTAAAGTTATTTCCCCTATTTCAAACGGTGGGGGGTAATCTTAACCACAACAATCATATGATCCTGTTCTTACTTTTCTTTGTGATACAATCAATAAAGATTTTTCACTTCCTCGCAGATTCCAATTTGTCTTCATCTATAGATTTTTATATTTTTTTACTTACTTTAATCCCGGTTGCAGAGTTCTTGTCATTAACTATATTAACTTATATTTTACATCATCTTTTGACAGCCTTACAGTGTTTAATATCACATTTTGACTATTATAAATACTTTTTCCATCCCCTAAGCAACCTTCATAAATCTTTTTAATATCCGCTTTTATCGTAACAAATCTATCCTTCTTTTCAATATCCGATTTTTTTTCTTCCGATTCATCATTCTCTTTAATAAAATTTTGTGATATTATCACAAAACGATATTCTTTTTCATGTCTCCACTCCAAATACTTAGTAAATGTAGCATTAATATAGAACTTCAAGTCTGTAAATGAAAAATAATTAACCTTGGATTTTTGAGGTGGTCTTTTCTTGTTATAATTAACCCCCCCATAAATACACAAGCCTGATACTTCAATCTTATTGATTTCATCAATCAAATCATTGTAAGAAAATTGAAAACAATACCCTTTATGGTTTTGAGAATAATATGACCACATTAGTATATTATCATATTGATGTGTGAGACATAATACTCTAAATTTATCTCTCATATCAATATTATTTGATAACAAACAATTGCAATCAAATGGATCATTAAAATATTCAGGAGGAGAAAATGATAAATAACCATCATTAACTCCATATCTATTCTTAATTACTGTATCCGTATAAAAGTATTTATGAGGTCTAATACAAATTAAGTCATCATAAATCTTTTTTTTGCCTGCCCAAAATAATACTCTACTATATCACAATATTCATTGCTGATTTTTTCTAAAAATTTAGAAGTATCTGTAAATGCAACTTCAACTGCTTCATTAAACTCTTTATCAAATTCCTCCGAAAGCATTTCTAGTTTCTGTATAATGCTTTTATTCTTTTTATTACAGTATGTACTGTACTTTGCCTTTTGATAAAAAATCACAATTCTGTAATTATCAGAAACATCTTGGGTAGGTTTTGTAAGAAGCGATATATATATATTCCTCTTTATCTTTATCATAAACTATCATTAAATTACTTTCTCTAACATCTGAAACAAATTTATATCTGTTTTCCACTAACAAGAAAATCACTTTTGCCACTGCAAATCTATAATTATCTATTTGATTTTTTAGTAATATTTCCATTATTTTATTTCCTTTCATAATCTCTAAAGATTCATATTGTCAATCAATAACATTCAATGTATCATCACTTTTTTCAGTAAAAAACAGTTGTAATTGGTATTTACAATAATAAGGACTCCTTGTTTAAGTTCTGAGCAATTCCATCTTGAGGATTCTCCTCTAGTTTCTTGATAATAGTTCTTTTTTCTTCTGTCATTACAACCTAGTTTACCAACAATTCCTAATTTTTCCAAACTCAAACCAATGAGAACTAATTTTCAGTATTTTGATTGTAATAGTTTAATAAATCATATAAATCATTTAGTTCAACTTCTTCATATTTAGTTTTAAAATCATGTTTTAGCTTTTCTAGCTGATAGTAAAACTCATAGTTAACTTTTATAAGATTTTCTGATTTTTCTTTGTTTTCTTGCCTTATAACTTTTTTTAAACATTTTTTAAAATGTTCCAGCAATTCCTCTTCTATCAATTTATATCCACTTAAAAAATTACAAACATCATTTAAGTATTCAACTTTATTTTCTTCTTTATTTCCTTTTAGGAGTGGATTATAATGATAAACTTTATTTATACCCCCTTCATACATTTTTTCAATAAGATTTCTGAATCTCTTCTCTTCTTCATCTTTACACTCATTTGAAGACTTTTTATTAGCCAATAGATATGCCGGTCCTAAAAATAGTTCCTCCATATTTTTAATACAAGCATCTATTGCATATGCATAATTTACATCTTCAACTCCCAGAAAATTACTCTCCATCTGCGTAATAGTCTGTACATACCCCTGATGGAAAAGCTGATTCCATTTATGCTGATAAGTTCCATGATAACCTAGTTTATCTCCATTACGAATTCGATAATAGTTGGCATTTCTTGTCATATGATGTTCAGAACCCCAATTTGTCTTTGAAGCATTTTCAAATATATTCCTAATAAACTTTTTAATTTTTTTATCATATAATTCATTATCTATTTCTTCAATCAACTCTTTAGGAATAATATTCAGACTAGAATATTCCTTCATACAGATTGAAACAAGCAACTTATATATCTCTTTTCTATTACTAAGCAATATATTAAACTTTTCTTTTAACACCAACTCATCTGAACAAAAAGAAACTATATTGTTTCTTAAAGTTTCATATAAATAATCTAAAAAGTTATTGTTTTTCCCAACCACCTTTTCTATATCTTTTTTCAATCTATATTCTTCATCTTCATCTTTATCTGTAATATATTCGACAGCTTTCGGCTTTCTCTGACCCTCACTTAAATAATCAATACCTGTGAATGTATTGATTTCATTACCTAAAAAAATATCCAAACCGTTAAAAACACAGTAAATTGGCGACTGTGGTATCATCTTGTAGATTTGTGGAATTATTGACTTTAATTCTGTAGGTTTTCCTGAATCCAATTTTTTAATATACACTACTGCCAAATCAGAATTAAAATATAATAATTTTTTTTCCTGAAGGGCATACAAGACATCTGTCAGTATCTTCCCTTTGTCTCCATTCCAATGCACATGATCTAAGCCATAGGTGTCGAATAATTTTAAACTTGAAATTTCCAAATCATCCATAATAAATGAATACTCATTAGAAATACTGTCTTTTATATGCACATAATCTACAAGCCCTGTCAGTGACTTCTTATCTTTGACCTGCAAGCAGTATGTTACAATTTCCAAACTTTTCTCTTTGTCATTTAAAGATGTTTTCCAACTATAATCATTCCCTTTAACTATATCCATATCCTTTAAATTCTGTATGATTTTTTCATGAACTTCTCTGTAATACTTTTCAAAATAATCATAAAAAGTTTTCTTATCTTCATCCGGGATCTCTATACTTTCTTTTAGAAAAACATCCTTAGCTACAAATTCGTCAAAGAAACAGTTAAACTCTTCAATATCGAAAAAACCCTCTACCTTTGATAGTGTTTCATTTAAACAACTCTCCTTCCCTTTAATAAAATCAGGTATTTTATTTTGTTCTTTGTTTTTATCATTACAAGCAAGCTCTTTTTCAATCTTT
>ERZ773087.577-NODE-577-length-26744-cov-21.384540_pt1 | contig 26744 bp, 20 predicted proteins | sample MGYA00511375_ERZ773087 | MGnify/ENA primary metagenome ERZ773087 (study PRJEB29015, sample SAMEA2737995) | human oral metagenome | biome: human oral; feature: human-associated habitat; material: dental | place: China | collected 2063 ...
CCATCAGGGACGGCGGCCAAACTTCCCTGCCCCCGGAAGGGGGCCGTCAGGGACGGCGGCCAATTTTGCAAGGGACGAAACGGGGAATGATCGACAAGCCCTAATTTTACGACATGAATACAACCGAAGAGACCGAAATGCTGCACAAGATGGCGGCTTACTGCGCCAGGACGGAGCGTTGCCCGTCGGATGTGCGCAAAAAACTGACAGCGATGGGTGCCACGAGCGACGTGGAGGAGCGCATCGTTGCGCGACTCACCGCGGAACGGTTCCTCGACGAAGCGCGCTACTGTCGGAGTTTCGTGGAGGACAAATGGCGGTTCAATCGCTGGGGGCGGTTCAAGATCCGCTTCGAGTTGCGCCGACGCGACCTGCCGGAGAGTCTGATCGAGGAGGCCCTCGGCGAACTGATCGACGAGGAGGACTATCGCACCGTCCTCGACGAGCTACTCCGCCGAAAATTAAGAGCCATCCGCGCCACGTCGAGCACCGATCGGGCCGTGAAACTCCTTCGCTACGCCGAGAGTAAGGGCTTCGAGCGCAGCGCAGTGTTCGACTGTATCCGCGCCATGAAGAACGACGACATAGAAGTCCCAGAAGACATCGACTAAGCCTTATCCACTAAAAAAAGAGTGACCTAACGAGGTGCGCTTGAGAGTACTTTTCGAGAATGGAGTCCCTTTCCGAGCCTCATTTTGGAGTACTTTCTAAAAAGAGTCCCTTCACGAGGCTCATTTTCGAGCGCTATCCGAAAAGAGTTCCTTTCCGAGCCTCGTTTGGGGACTCTTTCCGAAAAGTATTCCTTTCCGAGACTCATTTGGGAACTCTTTCTGAAAAGTATTCCTTTTCGAGTCTCGTTTTGAGGTTTCTATCCGAAAAAAGTCCCTTTCCGAGCCTCGTTTTGGAGTACCGTTCGAAAAAAGTCCCTTTCTGCGGCTCATTTTGGAGCACTTTTCGCAAAGAGTCCCTTTCCGAGGCTCATTTGGGAGCAATTTCTGCAAAGAGTCCCTTTCCGAGGCTCGTTTTGGAGTACTTTCTGAAAAGAGTCCCTTTCCGAGCCTCGTTTTGAAGCACTTTGCGAAAAAAATCCCTTTCGTAGGCTCCGATTGGTACTTTCCAGAGCGGGGGATCCCTTCCGTAGGCTCCGATTGGTACTTTCCAGAGCGGAGGACCCCCTCCGTAGGCTCCGATTGGTATTTTCCAGAGCGGAGGCCCCCCTCCGTAGGCTCCGATTGATACTTTCCAGAGCGGGGGATCCCTTCCGTAGGCTCCGATTGCTACTTTCCAGAGCGAGGGACCCCTTCCGTAGGCTCCGATTGGTACTTTCCAGAGCGGAGGACCCCTTTCGTAGGCTCTTTTTGGTCTCCTCCGTCGCGAGAAGTCCCTTTCGTAGGCTCTTTTTGGTCTTCTCCGTCGCGAGAAGTCCCTTTCGTAGGCTCTTTTTGGTGCTCTCCGTCGCGAGAAGTTCCTTCCGTAGGCTCTTTTTGGTGCTCTCCGTTGCGAGAAGTTCCTTTCGTAGGCTCTTTTTGGTGCTCTCCGTCGCGAGAAGTCCCTTTCGTAGGCTCTTTTTGAAGTTCTCCATCGTGGGGTGTAGAAAAATGAGGCGCATTTGGATGGTCTACATAAAAAAGTCCTGCCGGCGGAGAGGCGTTGGGAACCTCTGCCACCGGCAGGACTGTCTGTTGAGATGCGTCGGGTAACTGCCTCGCGCGGGTTACTTCTCGCGGATGAAAACTTGGATGGGCGTCCCGTGGAAATCCCAGTGCTCGCGCAGCTGATTCTCCAAGAATCGGCGGTACGGTTCCTTAACCCACTGCGGCAGGTTGCAGAAGAAGGCGAACGAGGGCACACTGCCCGCCGGAAGCTGGGTGATATATTTGATCTTGATGTACTTTCCCTTCCAGGCGGGAGGCGGCGTTTGTTCGATGATCGGAAGCATGATCTCGTTCAAACGCCCCGTCGTGACGCGTCGGCGACGGTTCTCATAGACGGCCTTAGCCGTCTCGAGGACCTTGAAAATGCGCTGCTTCGTGAGGGCCGAAATGAAGAGGATGGGGAAATCGGTGAACGGCGCCATACGCTCCCGAATGGCGCGTTCGTAGGTTTTGATCGCCGCGGTGGACTTATCTTCGACCAAGTCCCACTTGTTGACGCAGACGATCAACCCCTTCTTGTTTTTCCGGATGATGGAGAAAATGTTGAGGTCCTGACTTTCGATGCCCCGCGTGGCGTCGAGCATGAGCAAACAAACGTCCGAGTTTTCTATCGCGCGGATCGAACGGATGACGGAGTAATACTCGAGGTCCTCGTTCACCTTGCCCTTTTTGCGGATGCCCGCCGTGTCGACGAGGTAAAAGTTGAGGCCGAACTTGTCGTACCGCGTGTAGATGGAGTCGCGGGTGGTGCCCGCGATGTCGGTCACGATGTGGCGTTCCTCTCCGATGAAGGCATTGATGAGTGACGACTTGCCGGCGTTGGGTCGGCCGACCACGGCGATACGTGGCAGCTCCTCGTCGTGCGCTTCTTCGCCTGCCGAGGGTAGCAGCTCCACGACACGGTCGAGCACCTCGCCTGTCCCCGATCCATTCACGGCCGAGAGGCAGTAGGGATCGCCCAATCCCAGGCTATAAAATTCTGCGGCTGCGGCGTGGCGATCGTAAGTATCTGCTTTATTGGCCGCCAATATGACGGGTTTGCCGCTGCAACGGAGTATATGCGCCACCTCGTCGTCTAAGCTGGTCGCCCCGTTCATTACGTCGACCACGAATAAGATCACGTCGGCTTCTTCGACAGCTATCTTGACCTGCTTGTTGATTTCTTCTTCAAATACATCATCTGATTGCACCACCCAACCTCCGGTATCGATCACCGAAAACTCCCGTCCGGCCCATTCAACCTTGCCATATTGTCGGTCACGGGTCGTTCCGGCTTCATCATTTACGATCGCCTGCCGCGAACCAATAAGGCGGTTGAAGAGCGTTGATTTACCCACGTTGGGACGCCCTACGATGGCTACTACATTTCCCATATTCTTCTAATTTACATGTTATACGCTACGAATGGTTTGTTGCAAGCCCGCGCTGGCGAGCTGTGCGTGTCGGAGTGTTGGCTCCGCGGTTCAATGTATAGGCTGCACGCGACGAGGAGTGGCCGTATGTGACAAGTTGTCAGCAAAAGAATGCCGGATACTTGTCCTCGGGAGGGTGTTGTCCGCCTGCTAAAGACAAGTATCCGGCACTTGTGACGCGCTTTTTACAACGGCAACTAATCCAGTTTGTATCCGAATCGCCGGAGGAGGTTGTCGCGGTTGCGCCAGTCCGGCTCGACCTTAACGTAGAGCTCGAGGAAGATTTTTTTCTCGAAGAATCGCTCCATGTCGCGCCTCGCCGTCGTGCCGACCTTCTTGAGCGCCTGCCCACCGTGACCGATGATGATGCCCTTCTGCGTGTCGCGTTCCACGATGATGAGTGCGCGAATGTGTATCTGCTCCGCGCCCTCAATGAACTCCTCGACAACGACTTCCGTGGCGTAGGGGATCTCTTTTTGATAGTAGAGCAGGATTTTTTCCCGGATAATTTCCGTCACGAAGAAACGCGCCGGGCGGTCGGTCAGGGCGTCCTTCTCAAAGTAGGGAGGCGAATCGGGGAGGAGGGCCTCGATGCGACGCTTGACGGGCTCAACATTGAAACCCGAGAGCGCGGAGATGGGGATGATCTCGGCCGCAGGCAGGAGCGTGTGCCACGCCTCGACGGCTTGGGTCAGCCCCGCCTGATCCGTGAGGTCGATCTTGTTAATGAGCAGCAAGACAGGACATTCGATGCCCCGCACTTGCTGCAGAAAGTCGCCATTCTTGTCGGTCTTCTCCACCATGTCGGTCACGTAGAGCAAGATATCAGCGTCCCCCAGCGCAGATTCGGAACTTTCGCGCATGGTCTCCTGCAACTTGTAGTTCGGGCGGAGCACGCCGGGAGTGTCCGAATAGACGATCTGCATATCGTCCGTATTGACGATACCCAGAATGCGGTGGCGTGTGGTCTGGGCCTTCGAGGTGATGATGGAGATGCGTTCGCCCACCAATCGGTTCATCAGCGTGGACTTCCCCACGTTGGGGTTGCCGATGATGTTGACGAAGCCGGACTTATGCTTTCGCTCCGTCATAGCCCCATTTCAGGTAGGTGGCTCCCCAGGTCCATCCGGCACCGAAAGCGGCCAAGATCAGGTTATCGCCGCGGCGGAGTTTGCCCTCCCACTCCCACAGGCAGAGGGGGATGGTGGTGGAGCTGGTGTTGCCGAACTTGCGGATGTTGATCATCACCTTGTCTTTGTTCACCCCGAGGCGCCGTGCGGCAGCGTCGATGATGCGGAGGTTGGCTTGGTGGGGCACGATCCAATCGATCTGATCTTTGGTCAGCCCGTTGCGGCGCACGATCTCCTCGGCCGCGTCGGCCATGTCGATGACGGCCCGCTTGAAGACGGCCTGCCCCTCTTGGTAGACGAAATGGAGTCGCTGATCGACCGTCTCGTGGCTCGGCATGCGTAGCGATCCGCCCGCTTTCATGATCAGATGCGATTTGCCTGATCCATCGGTGCGAAGGAGGGTGTCGATCACGCCGTAGTCCTCCGTCGTGGCCTCCAACAAGACGGCCGCTCCAGCGTCGCCAAAGAGGGGACAGGTGGCGCGGTCAGTGTAGTCGGTCATGGAGGACATTTTTTCGCTCGATACGACGATCAGCCGCTTGTAGCGCCCCGAACGGATGTAATTGGCGGCCGTCTCCAGGGCGAAGATGAAGCCGGCGCAGGCCGCTTGGATGTCGAATGCGTAGGCGTTCCGGCAGCCGGACTCATAGGCGATGATCGACGCGGTGCTGGGGAAGTGATAGTCGCTCGTGGAGGTAGAGCATACGATGCCCTCTACTGACATGGGGTCGATTCCGGTCTTCTGCACGAGGTCGTTGACGGCTTGCGTGCCCATGTAGCCAGAGCTGAGGTTGGGGTCTTTGAGGATGCGTCGCTCTTTGATACCGACGCGTGTCATGATCCATTCATCGGTGGTATCCACCATCTTAGATAGGTCATCGTTGGTCAGTACGTCGTCCGGGACGAAACCTCCGACACCGGTGATGACTGCATTTATCTTGTCCATTGTTCTTTTGATATGTAGGATGAAAAAAATGAAGCAGCCCTCGATCAAGAATGTGTATCGGGGCTGCTTGCATTGCATGAGTGTAGAATTTGATTCTTGGATGGTGTGTGTCCGGTGTGTGTATGTACTGATGCAAGAACGGGCTGTCTGTCTTTTTTAGACAGCCACGTCCTTGTCGATCGCCAATTTGCCTCGGTAGTAACCGCATTCGCTGCAAACGGTGTGATATACATGCCATGCACCGCAATTGGGGCAGAGGGCCAAAGTCGGAACCGCTGCATGATCGTGCGATCTTCTCTTGCCGGTTCTTGCGCTGCCTTGTCTTCTTTTAGGATGTGCCATAATTCAAATTTCGATTATTGTTTTACTTCTATTCTTCGTCTTTCAGTTGCTTGAGAGCGTCCCAGCGTGGGTCGGTTGGGATGTCTTCTGCGTCGGAGTCCGCTTCGTCTGATGCGTTGTCGGGCTCGTCCTCATCGTCGGGGCTGTAGGCTGCATGTTTACGCAGCTTGGCCGCCATCGTACGGTTGCATTCGCCCGGTGCATGGACATGCTTCATCGGTACAGCCAGCGCCACGAACTCGTAGAGGAACCATGCGAGGTTGACACCGCCTTCGTCTTCGGAAACTACCAATACTTCGTCGCTCTCTTCCGTATACTCCTTGCCTAACTTCACTGTCAATCGGTTGTTTGTCTCGATCGGCTGCTTCATATGATCTAAGCAGCGATCGCAGGGCAGAATGACAGTGCCTTCCAGGTGAAAAGTCATCTGGAAAGCAGATGCTTTGTGCTCGACTTTGAGTTGCACGTTGACGTGTCCTTGTCGAACTTCCGTGCCGTCTATGTCTGTGAAAAATTGATCATCCAGCAGATATTCATAGGTGCGAACTTCCGCTGGATTTATATCCTTCAAATCAACCCAATATGCTCTGAATTTTCCCAAGGCTTTATTGTATCCGAAAAAACGGCGGCAAATGTAGAAATCTTTTCCAATTGGCGCAGTGCGTTTTATGGCTTGCGAAATGAGCTGGAAGGCGCTTGGGATGCGGATTCTCAGAGGGAAGGGTGGCCATGCTGCTGAGTCTGTCCGATGAGGGACTGTTCGATCTCAATTTGCGCTCCTCAGATAACCGTGGAGACTACGAAGATGCTGATGAGTAGATCAGGGACGTCGCGTAGGGCATCGATGCAGTTGAGCAGTGTGGAGCCGGTGGTGAGGACGTCATCGATGAGCAGGATGTGATGGCCGGCGAGGCGTTCGGGGTGAGCTACGGTGAAGACGTTCTTCACATTTTGGCGCCGTTCGTAGGCTGACTTACGCGTCTGCGTCTTGGTGTAGGTGTGACGGATAAGTGAGGTTGTATCGATAGGGTGGTGGTAGACGCTAGCCATACCGCGGGCTACGCGCTCGGATTGATTGTAGCCGCGTTGCCGCATCTTCCGTGGGTGGAGAGGGACGGGCACGAATAGATCGACGTCGGTGAGATAGCCATCTCTTTGCAGATCTTCGGCAGCTAATCGGCCGATGTAGATGGCTAAGCGTTCGTTCTTGTGGTATTTGAATTCGTGGATGAGATGCTGAACGTAGCTCTCCTTTTGGAAGTGTAGGTAGGCGATCACTTGACGCACGGAGGAACAGCCTGCGAAGATGTGCCGGAGAGGATTCTCATCGTCGGGGTAGCGGTGATAGGACAGGCGAGGCAGTTCGAAGAGGCAATAGAGGCAGAGCAGCTCCTCGCCGTCGATGAGGGGCGCGCCGCAAGCTCCGCAGATGCGTGGGTAGAAGAGCCCAAGCAGGTCATTCCATAGGGTGAGGAAGAAGCGCTTCATCGTGTTGCTGGAGGGTAAGCATGTCTTGTCAGAGCATTCTATGATTGTAGAGGGGCCAATGAGGTGTGTCTGAGGCTTCAAGCATTAGACGTCAAACGTGACTTGTGAGTCGCCTAAACGTCAGTTGAAGCTCCATCTTCGATGCGTTTTATACTTCAGCTGACGATTGCTCCTTGCCGTTTGACAATAAGAAGAAGCTACCCGGGATCATCTCTCCCGGACAGCTTCTTCTTGTCGCATGGCCGATCAGCGGTCGTCAGCCTTTGTTTCTAAGGATGTCAGAAATCTGGACCGGCATTGCTCGTTCGATTCTTGACCAGACTGGCTTACCGTTTTGGAAACCTGAGACGTAGTTGAAGCGTACGTAAAAGGCTTCGTTGTTGCCGCTGCTTTTCTCCTTGCGAGCGATCTCCTCGAAGTAGTTCTTGATGAAATAGGCGCTGTTGACAGCCATGTCGACAGCGGTCTTTGTACCGGCCGTGCGCTTGGTGGTACGGAGATAGATGTCGTAGGTGTGTTTCCCGAGATACGTCTGGGCCTTGGCGTCCGGATTGTACGTCAAGTACCATTCGTTACGTTGGTCGCTGGGTTGGTTCAGGACGTGCTCGACGAAGAGGTAGCCGCGCACATAACCACGCACCAGGTTGGCGGGATTCTTGATGGGCACTTCATCCTTCAGTACCTTCCCCGTATCCGGGGCTCCGGGATCGGAGAAGCGAGCTATACGGTACTTCTCGACCTCCGCCTGCGCACTGATCGTCACGGTGCTATAGCCGCGCGATCGGACTACGGTGGAGGAGTTTTCTGCCGCATCACGGTCGAGGGTAAAGTGCACGAGGACGCATGCGCCTTCGTTCAGTTTGGAGAGTGTCGGTGAGTAGAATGGGCCATAGGGGAAGGGGTTGTCCATGACCATTTTTCCTTCTTTCGATTCGCGCCGTATGATGCCTACGGTGGTCGATTCTACGCTGTTGCTTCCGCCTTCAAGGCAGGAGGTGGTGCATGCCAGCAGCAGCGCGGCTGCTACCCATGCCATTGTCTTGTTCATTCCTTTCATGTCATTATGAATAAGCTATTAGTGGGAATTGTGCGGCTTAAGGGCCGCGGTAGTAATAAGTCGTTAGTAATTATGAGTGGGAGTGGGCCGATGGATTCTCCCGTAGTTCTTGATGCAATAATATAATGTATAGGGGGCGGCACATCGGCCTCTAAAGACCTAACCTCAAACCCGTCTGCAAAGATAGATAGAAGGGTTTCGCCGATCGAATCGTTTCAATGGAGCTCCCGTTATCGAAGTAATAGTTTGCGCCCACCTCGGCGTAGAGGCTTAGGAATGGCAACAGGGGGTAAGTGGCGCCCGTGCGGGCATAGGTTGACCATTGCCATTCTTTCATTCGCTGCGACTGCTCCGTGCTGCGTCGCCCGGTTCCGTAGCTGTGAACCGTGCGGAGACTGCCCGCCACGTTCCACTCTACTGCGCCGCCCGCAGCCGCATAGAATCGCACACGCCGCCAGTCTGCTATTCGGTAGGCCACCCCAACTGGGATACCGATGAAATGCAATCGCTGCCGGATGTGCCCATCGAAGATGGAGGCTGTGCGCCAACGCGAAGTGAGGCAGGTGTACGTCAGGCCACTCTGCAATGCCCAGCGATCGCTCAGCCGGTAGCTCACGCCGAGGCCAAACGAGAGTGGGCGCGCGTGCTTGACATCGATGCGATCCGCTTCGTTCCGATGGTAGGCGAGGGCGTCGTCCGCGGTGCCTTCCCCGTAGTCGTACGGTGGCAGATCGGCACGGCTGTCATCGCGGATAAACGTCGCATTGAAGTCTCCGCCTCCACCTTGCAGACCTGTCGTGTAGCCACCGCCCCCCATGCCGAAGCCCCAGCGTCGGGCGGGTCGTGTTGCCGCTACCGCCATACGATCGGAGGATTGTTCGATCGCCTCTTCGATTTCCTCAGCCGTCGGGATCTCTGCCGCATAGAGGGACAGACTGTCGGCCGTGCTTATCGTCGTTTCGGCCAGCCAGGCGTTGTCTGGCACCGATGGCTCGTCCGTCGGCAGATCAGTAGGCGGGAGCGATGCTTCGTGCGGCGTGGCTGCGTGGAGACGCGTCATGGCCGGTACGACCGTTTGTGGGGCCGCTTTCGTTCGCGTTCTTACCTGTGCGACTGCGGTGGGCGGTGGTGTCGCAACCGTTGTGTGGAGTGACGATGCGCTCGGCATGGCAACTGACGGCGTGGCTATCGGTGCCGTCGGTACGGGCTTAGCGTCTGCCATCCGTTCCGACGGCTCGTCTGGGCGCCACAGCCTTCGTCCGCCTTCAAAAAGGAGCATCAGCAGCGCTACAGCCGCTGCTGCGTACATCCATCGCCGCGGCCAGAGCCGACGGCGCGTCAATCGTCCGACTATCGCTTCCCAATCGGCTGGATCGGGCTGCACTTCGTAGTCTTCGAGCTTTGATCGAACGATCTTTTCCCATTCATCCTGTTTTTTCATCACATATTCTCCCCATTAATTCTCTTTTGCAGCCATCGTCGGGCTCGCATATAGTGTGCTCGCGATGTACTCTCTTCTATTTGCAGCATGGTTGCGATCTCTTTATGCGAGTACCCTTCGACGGCAAGCAGATTAAAGACGGTGCGTAGGCTAGGTGGTAGTTCGCGGACCATGGATAGGAGATCTTCCGCCGAAAGTTGCGAAAGGGCCGTAGCCTCTTCCGAGGGACTGAAGGTGGCGCTGTCCAAGCTGACCGTGTCATGCCGGAGGGTCTGTGTGCGCCGGAGATATTCGAGCGATTCATTCACGAAAATCTTCCGGATCCATGCCCCCAGCGGCCCTTCGCCCCGAAACTTGTCGAGCGACGAGAACACTTTGACGAAGCCATCCTGCAACACATCACGCGCTACTTCACGATCGGCCAGGTAGCGTAGGCAGATGCCCAGCATACGGCCGGAATACGCGTCGTAGAGCGCTTTCCAAGCTGTTTGCTCACCCTTGAGACAATCGGCTATGAGTTGCTTTTCATCCATTCAATCTGATTCCTTGCGTACCGTTTGCAACCGTCACACGTCCCCCTTGACGCATGATGTGGCAAAAATGTGGCTCCTCGTCGAAAAAAAATATGCACCACGTCTTTTCGGGGGGGCTGTCGGGGATACATGTCGTGCGATTTGCTCGTGTTTGTAGGCCCTCCTTGCTGTGATATGGCCTCTGCATATGTCTGGCAGGCCGCCTGCCAACATCGTCGGAGTGTTCGGTGACTCTGGCAGGCGGCCTGCCACCATTACCGGAGTGTTGGGTGAATCTGGCAGGCGGCCTGCCAACGTTACCGGAGTCTCCGATAGTCCCGGCAGGCGGCCTGCCAGCGTTACCGGAGTGTCTGATAGTCCCGGCAGGCGGCCTGCCAGAGTCACCGAACACTCCAGCCACTTTGGAAGGCCGCCTGCCAGCCCTCTCGCCCCCGGATGTTCAGCGGCGCGCCCCCGGGCAACAGGCTGACGTATGCTCACGATAGGCTCATAGATATACAGCAGACAGCCCCACCGATAGGTATCGATGGGGCTGTCGGGGGTTATCTGCGATCACCGGATCCAATTTATTTCGGAGGCTACCCTCGAAGATGTTTCTGATGATTTGGATTCATCGTTAGACAAGCCATAGCAAGCTCGTGTGAGGATTGATGATGGAACGAAAGGGTAGAAACAGGCTCCGATAGGTCCGAAACAGAAAGGAGAAAGATCTGCCAAAAGGGCTTCTCATTAGAGGATCGAGAACGCTACGGTCAATCCGGCCATGACGATCGAGACCATCGACATGAGCTTGATCAGAATGTTCAGCGACGGGCCGGAGGTGTCCTTAAACGGGTCGCCGACGGTGTCGCCCACCACGGTGGCCTTATGCGCTTCGGAGCCCTTGCCTCCCATGTTGCCTTCCTCGATGTATTTCTTCGCATTGTCCCATGCGCCACCTGAGTTGGCCATGAAAACGGCCAGGACGAAGCCTGCACCCAGTCCGCCGACCAGCAATCCCAGCACACCGGACACGCCGAAGAAGATACCGACGAGCACCGGTACGATGATCGCCAGCAGCGACGGGAAGAGCATCTCACGTTGTGCACCCTGTGTGGAGATGGCCACACAGCGAGCATAATCAGGCGTGGCATCGCCGGTCAGGATCCCCTTGATCTCCCGGAATTGCCGGCGTACCTCCTCGACCATCTTGCCTGCTGCCCGTCCCACGGCGTTCATCGTCAGTCCGCAGAACAGGAAGGCCATCATGGAGCCAACGAAGACACCAATCAAGACTTTCGGGTTCATCAAATCCACTTGATAGTAAGCCATAAAGTCGGGGATGGTGGCTTGTGCCACGTCGACGGTACGGCCCGCGATGTCGATAGTCGTTGTGCCGATGTGTTGCAGACCGATCTTCACTTCCTCGATGTAAGAGGCCAGGAGGGCGAGGGCTGTCAGGGCGGCTGAGCCGATGGCGAAGCCTTTGCCTGTGGCTGCCGTGGTGTTGCCCAGGGCGTCGAGCACGTCGGTACGTTGGCGGACGTGTGGCTCGAGCCGACTCATCTCGGCGTTACCCCCAGCATTGTCAGCGATAGGTCCGTAGGCGTCGGTGGCGAGGGTGATACCGAGTGTGGAGAGCATGCCGACGGCTGCGATGCCAATGCCATAGAGGCCAAGGCTGAGGTTGTGCGCCGTGAGCAGGTTGGCGGTGTCGAACCCAGTGGCAAAGAGGAAGGCGAGGATGATGGCCACAGCGATCGTGATCACCGGAACGGCCGTGGAGATCATACCCATGCCGAGGCCGGAGATGATGACCGTGGCGGGACCAGACTCCGCGCTGTGAGCGATCGTTTGCGTCGGTTTGTGAGAATGCGACGTGTAGTATTCGGTCGATTGGCCGATGATGAAGCCTGCCACCAACCCGACGATCACGGAGCAGGAGAGGCCGGCCCAGTTCGGAATCTCGAGCAGATAGAGTATGCCGAAAGAAGCAGCAGCAATCAGGGCGGAACTGAGGTTTACGCCGAATCCAAGAGACTTCAGCAACTGGCTCATGCCCGCTCCCTCCTTCGTTTTGACGGTGTAAATGCCGACGATGGAGAGAATGATGCCGACGGCGGCGATCAGCATGGGGGCGAAGACGGCCTTGGCCTGCACGTCGCCATCGTTATAGAAGGCTGAGGCTCCGAGTGCGGCTGTGGCCAGGATGGACCCGCAGTACGACTCGTAAAGATCCGCGCCCATACCGGCCACATCGCCGACATTGTCGCCTACGTTGTCCGCAATCGTGGCCGGATTGCGGGGGTCGTCCTCCGGGATCCCGGCTTCGACCTTCCCCACCAGATCGGCGCCCACGTCTGCGGCCTTCGTATAGATGCCGCCACCCACGCGAGCGAAGAGTGCTTGCGTCGAGGCGCCCATTCCAAAGGTGAGCATGGTCGTCGTGATCACTACGAGCTTCTGGGGCCCAGTAGCGTCTACAAAGGCGTTGAGGACGAGGTACCAGACGGAGATGTCAAGTAGCCCCAAACCGACCACAGTAAGCCCCATCACTGCGCCAGATCGAAACGCGATCTTCAGACCAGAGTTGAGCGAGTTGCGCGCTGCGTTCGCTGTGCGGGCCGAGGCCGCGGTGGCCGTTTTCATCCCGATAAACCCGGCTAATCCGGAGAAGAATCCACCGGTCAGGAAGGCAAACGGAACCCAAGGGTTCTGCACATGAAAGCCATAGGCTAGTACTGCGAAAAACAACGCCAAGATAACAAAGACAATAGCGACAACTTTGTACTGTTGCTTCAGGTAAGCCATCGCGCCCTTCCGCACATGCTCTGCAATTTCTTGCATGGTGGGGGTACCTTCACTTTCTTTCCTCATTTGGCTGTAGAAGACGTAGGCAAACGCCAGCGCCAGCACCGCAGCCAATGGGACCATTACGAATAGTGTTTCCATAGGAGTGTAATGAGTTTGGTGTGATGTGTATGTATATGTATAAAATTTACCCCGCGAAAATAGCGTCTTCTTCTTTTGTGGTCCAAAGTTGTTTTCAGATTAAAATTATCGGCCCTCTTTGATCTCTAAAAGCGCTGTGCCATGGTCGCTCTCGGAGGTGTGAAAGGCGTCAGGGACGCCAGCCAAGTCTGGCCGGGTACCAGGAAAACTTCGCAGGCGGCCGCAGCCGCCCCGAGGCCTCGGAAAGTATCAAAACACGCCGCTGAACGTTTCCGAGGGCTCGGAAAGCTCCAAAACGCGCCGCTGAACGTTTCCGAGGGCTCGGAAAGCATCAAAACACGCCGCTGAACGTTTCCGAGGCCTCGGAAGGCGTCAGGGACGCCGGCCAAGTCTGGCCGGGTACCAGGAAAACTTCCTTGCCTCGGCAGAGGCCGTCAGGGACGCCGGCTGAACATCTCAAAAGCCCGTACCCGGCAAACTTCGCAGGCGGCCGTAGCCGCCCCGCAGCCGCCCCGGGGCCAGTCGTTTTGATGCTGGAGAGGGGTGGGCGAGCATTTCAAATTCATTTCAGATTTGCCCCTACATCTTTGCCTCCGAATTTTATGAACAACAAAATGAAGAATCAGATGAAAAAGTTGATGTTTATGACTTGCTTGGTGCTTTTCGCACTGACAGCCTGTGCAGACGACGATCTGCCGATCCGTACGAACCAGTTGCCACGCAACGCGCAACAGTTCCTGACCCAGTATTTCCGCGGTGTAGAGGTTTCGTATGCCAAGCAAGACGATGAAGGCTTCGACAAGAGCTATGAGGTCGTGTTTGTTGATGGGAATAAGGTAGAATTTCGGAGGGATGGCGAGTGGAAGGAGGTCGATTGCCGTTACGGACGAGTTCCCGACGCTATCGTGCCCCGTGCCATCCTCGACTTTGTACGCCAGCATTATGCCGGCCAGTACATTCGTAAGATCGAGCGCGATCGCCACGGCTATGAAGTCAAGCTCACCAGCGGGTTAGAGCTCAAGTTCGACCGTAACGGTCGCTTCCGCAAGATCGATTGAGGCACGATGTCTATGTGATGGAGCTCCCTTTTACCCCCTGATAAAGGGAACGCCTGATACTTTTTAATACGCTAAAGACCTCTCCCGAACCTGCATGACAGGTCAGGGGGAGGTCTTTTTTTGCGTTCGGGCATAGCCTAATCGTAGTGTGCAGGGGGCGGGTCATTCGGAGGTTCCGAAGCGGGAGGTGTCGAGATGGGGAGCTTTCGACGGCTTATATCCCCGCAAACGATAGATGAAGGTCAGCGTCACCGCACGCGTGTCGGGCACGACATACATGCGGAGCTGTTGCGTGGCGTAGTCGGTACGCAAGCGGGGCGACCAGGTGGCAAAAACGTCGTCGGCCTTGAGTTGCAAGTCTGCGGCGCCCCGTGCGACGGTCCATTTTAGACCCGTATCGAGGCGCCAGAGGCCGTTGATGTCGGCTATACCCTGCATGCTCGGTGTGATGGTGGATGCGTTCAGCTCAAGGGTGAGGTGATGGCCGAGATGGAAGGTGTTGTCGAGGCGAGCATAGAGGAGCATGCGGTGCCGATCGAACGTGAGGTCGTGGAAATGACTATGCCGGACGTGATCGGTCGATGCGTTGAGGACGAGACGGCTCTGCACGTTGCGTAAGGGGTGTATGGGGACGACGAGATTGACCCCCAAGGTGCGCTTGTAGTCAAAGTTTGTGCTTTGATAGATCAGCGCGGGGCGATCGGTGGCTTGATAGGGGAGTTGCACGGAATAACCGGGCATACGGGTGGTGTAGAGCGTGAAAATGAACTTCCCACTGATGATGTAGCTCATGCGGCTGGCATAAGAGCGATAGGGGCGGAGGAGCGGATTGCCGTGAACCTCAGCGTAGGCGTTGAGAAAGGTTTTCCCGCCGTGACTCTCCCAGTAAGCGGGATATACCTTGTCTGACGTGAGGGAGGCTTGCAGGATTTGACCGGGGGACAAGGCCCACGTGAGACTAAATTCGGGGAAGAGGGTACGGTCGTGCGTGTTGGCGAACCGATAATCCTCGCCGGTGAGGGACGCCGATAGGGAGAAGTGGGATGTGAGCGCGAACTCGGTGCCCAGATAGAGGCGGGCGGTGCGTTCGGTCAGGCGGTTATCGATGTCCGGAAGGCCGGCCACGTCGTCGGAGGCATATCGCTGTGCGCTGTGGTCGGTTGCGTAGAGGTATTCGGCGCCATAATTCACTTTCAAGGCCTTGCCGATCGGGTGAGACTGGTCCGCAAATACGCGCAGGCGGTCAATTTGCTGAGCATTGCGGGTCGTCAAGTCGGTCGAGGTATGACTAATCGTGTTTTCGTAGGCAAAATGTTGCCGCAGGCGCTCTTCGTAGCGCGTGTATTCAGCGCCCAGCTTGAGGCCGAACCCGGTGCTGAGGTCGAGGAGGGCGTTGTGGAGCTGCGTGGGCCGTTCGTTCGAAGTGTAACTATGGGAAGGGCCAAGCGATCCCGTTGCGATTCGCTCGGAGCGACGTCCGGTGACGAGTCGGGTGGTATAGACCAGTCCGAGGTGGCTTTGCTTGGAGAGCTGGAGGTCTGTTTCCATACGAATGAGATGCGTCTGGGCGCGATGGGTGCTTCTGTCTTGCTGCGTGACGGCCTGATGGCGGTTGTGATAGAAATGATCGGCGTCGATGTCGAGTCCGCCGCGGGTGTGGCTGGCTTCGGACGAAGCGTTGAGACGCAGCATCCATCGCGGGGCGGTGCGGATGAGCGCCGCGCCAAGGGTATAGTTGGCGTAATGCCGCTGCGCATAGTCGGCATTGATCTGGCCCTGCCACCCGCCGTCTTTCCCGGTAGCGTCGCGGGTGACAAGGAGGATGGCGGCCCCGCGAACGTGGTATTGCGGGGGAGCACTATACATCACCTCGGCCGAGCGGATGTCACGGGCAGGTATCCCACGGAGCACGGTCCGAAGAGCCTCGGCGGAGAGGGACGTCTTGCGGCCATCGATCAAAATAGCCAGGCTGGGGGCACCGGCCAACGTGAGGGCATCACCCTCATCACGCACACCGGGAAGTAGCAGCAGTGCCTCATAGGCATTGGCAGCCACGCGACCCGCGATCAGGCGGGGCACATCGTAAATGATCCGTCCGCCGGATAGCCTCGCGATGGGGCGTTCCCCGCGGACGACGATTTCAGGCATCGCCTGCGCACGCTCGGTCAGTCGGACCGCGATTTCGTTGGCTTGATCTCGGTGGACGGTCTGCTCGTGCGTCTCGTAGGCTATGTGCTGCACGATGAGGCGGTACGTGGTGTGGTCGTTAGGGGCTGCATCGATGTGAAAGACCCCGATGGAGTCCGTGATGGCAGAGGTTACATAGCTGGAGTCGGCCGTTTGCAGGATGATGGCGGCTTGCGCCACGGGTCGGCCGTCACTGTCGGTGACGCGACCGCCAAGCCGCATTTGTGCATCGGCTCCGTGCGTGATCAGCAGGGCCGCAAGGAGGGTCAGGAGGGTAAAAATCGTTCTCATGATGAATCGTTTGATGGGTGTGAATCTTTTTCGCAGCAAAGGTGAGGGAGCTATTCGAGCTGGATGCTTATCGCCGACTTACGAAGTCTTACTTAGTCTTATCGGCCCCCAGTTGCAGCGCTCGGGAGGCCTATTTTTGTCGGTGAGATGGCAGTCGGACGTGTTGCAAATGCTTCGGAGAACTTTTTGGCGTTTGCGGAACTTCCGCAAGCGTCGCGGAGAGCTTTTTGGCGTTTGCGGAACTTCCGCAAATGTCTCGGAGAGCTTTTTGGCGTTTGCGGGAGTCCCGCAAGTGTCTCAAAGAACTTTTTGGCGTTTGCGGAACTTCCGCAAGTGTCTCGAAGAACTTTTTGGTGTTTGCGGAACTTCCGCAAGTGCTTCAAAGAGCTTTTTGGTGTTTGCGGAACTTCCGCAAGTGCTTCAAAGAACTTTTTGGTGTTTGCGGAAGTCCCGCAAGTGTCTCGAAGAACTTTTTGGCGTTTGCGGGAGTCCCGCAAGTGTCTCAAAGAACTTTTTGGTGTTTGCGGAACTTCCGCAAGCATTTCCAAAGGCACTTTGGCCGTTACGACATGCTGTCAGAGACATGCTCTATGAATAAGGGAATCTCATTCTTTTGTCGAACTCACGTTATTTACGATGGACATCCGAAAATTCAAACGCGCCGTGACCGCCATCCTCTTGGGCATTACTGCGCTCTTCGTCTTCAACCTCTTTTATCTCAAGGGACTCGCTGATGCGCTGCACGACGAGGCCGCACGCGTCGTGATGGCCTGTATCGAGAGCGCCGATAGCAAGGAGCTACAACTGCGTCTGCAAAAACGCCGCGCTGATCCGAGTGCAAAGCACAGTGCCATCCTGATCGAGAAGAAAAAAGACAACGACTCCATCGTGACGATGCGTAATGCTTCGATCGGAGAGAGGCATACCACGGTGGTGACGGTCGTTCCTGCGGAATCGCCTTACATCGAACTCGAGCAACTGGCTCGCGAGGTGCGCACTTCTATCCATCAACAGTTGGATGCCTCGTATCCCGTCGATCTTCAGGCCTTGGATAGCTTGATAGACGCCGAACTCCGCGTCCGCGGCATGGCGCTCCGTGTGTTGCGTGCTGAAATCGTGGACCAGAAGACCGGACACGTCTTGCAAGCCACCTCTCCGGGCGACATGAAGCGCCCGACCTTCAGGCATGTGGCTACTTACTCGTTCAATCCGGAGCGGCACTACGTGTACCGTGTCTTTCTCCCATCTCTTACGGGCGTCATCGTTCGCCAGATGGCTGGGATCTTGTTTTCTACCTTCCTCCTCATGGTCTTGCTGGCGCTGTCTTTTCGTTTCTTGATTCGCACCGTGATGCAGCAGCGCACGCTCGAGGAGATGAAGGATGACTTTACGAATAACATGACGCACGAGCTGAAGACGCCCATCGCAGCGGTGTATTCCGCCGTCGATGCGCTCCTGAACTATCGCCAAGGGGAGGATCCCTCCAAACGCGCGCAGTATTTACAGCTGTGTCTCGATCAACTCTCCCATTTGAGCGGATTGGTGGAGCAAATCCTCAACATGAGCCTCGAAAGACGGCGCGATCAAGATTTGCACCGCGAGTCCGTGCCCATCCGCGCGCTCCTGGAGCGGCTGACCCGGCTGTACAGCCTCCGTGCCGGCCGGCCCGTACGCTTCCGCACGGAGGTAGCGCCTCCCGACCTGACTCTCCAGGCCGACCCCGAGCAGCTGGGTCATGCCATCGGCAATTTGATAGACAACGCCATCAAGTATTCCCCCGGCGAGCCGGAAATAACCCTCTGGGCAGGGTGTGAGGGGGCTTTTTACGCCGTCACGGTGAGCGATCGCGGCTGTGGCATCCCCTCGGCTTCGGTCGGTCGGATCTTCGATAAGTTCTATCGTGTTCCCGCCGGCGATCTTCACAATGTGAAGGGCTATGGGCTTGGTCTTTACTACGTCCGGCAGATCGTTGAGCGCCACGGAGGACGAATTACCGTGTCGCCTCGACCGCGTGGCGGTTCAATCTTCAAAATCGAGATCCCGAGATAAATTATACACCCTATCAGACAATGGAAAATCAAAGAAATCCCAGCATCCTATTGGTGGAAGACGAGCCCGCGCTGGCATTGATCATCAAGGACACGCTGGAAGGCGAAGGATTTCAGGTCACACATACCTCCGACGGGTTGCATGGTCTGGATTGTTTCGCGCGTTGCCGACCTGACCTTGTGGTGGCTGACATTATGATGCCCGGAATGGACGGCTTCGAGATGGTCCGTCGTATGCGCCGCGTCGACACCACCACGCCCATCCTGTTCCTTACCGCGCGCTCGTCGTTGAACGATCTGGTCAAGGGCTTTGGCCTTGGCGCCAACGATTATCTGAAGAAGCCCTTCAAGATGCTCGAACTCATCGTGCGGATTAGGGCCTTGCTCGGTCGTCTGGCACCTGCCGAGCGCGTTTTGCCGACCGACACCGAGTCGCCCGTCCTCCATTTCGGCCGCTACACCTTCCAGACCGCCGCGCAACGTCTGATCGACGCAGACGGAGCGGCCCAGGAACTGTCGTACATGGAAAGCGAGATCTTACGCAGACTCATCATCGGCAGTGGAACCCTCGTTGAGTTCCGCACGCTCCTTCTCGACCTATGGCACGATGACAGTCCCTACAACCGTAACAGCCTGCACGTCTTCATCCATAAGCTCCGCCGCCACCTCTCCGCCGATCCCCGTATTCGCATCCTCAACATCCGCAGCTTAGGCTATAAGCTCGTCGTCGAAGGGTAGTGCGTTGACGAACCCGCCCTCATGTGCCCGGCTAACTTCCCCGGCGTCGGCAGGGGGGGCGATTACGGATTGTAGAGATTGCGGTCGTAGAAGTCCATGATTTCGATCTCCATGCGGTAAGCGCGAGCTGCGGGGCCGTCGGGGCGGATGGCCGCAGAAGCCAGATAGTCGTTGATGGCCTCGCGGATACGTCCCGCCTTGCGGTGAGCACGTCCGCGGAGGTAAAGCGCCTCGTCACTGTCGGGGTGAGTGGCCAAGTAGTCGTTAAGAAGCTCGATCGCGTCGGTCATGCGACCTTCATCAATCAATTGTCTGATTTGATTCATGTGATAGTTGTGTATGTGAGAAAATACAGGTGAAAAGTGGGTGGATAGCGATGGAAGGGAGGGTCAGAAGCAGCGGATATAGCCGACGGAAAAACTGTCGTAGAGGTTGTCATAAACGCCGTAGCGAAAACGAAGGGAGAGAATGTTTTTGCGGTATTCATACTCGAGCTTGTAGCGGTAGGTGGCGGGATGATCGCCTGTGTTTTTGTAGCCACTAAAGCCGGAGTAGTCGGCGGCGAAAGAGACGTTGTAGAGGCGTCCGCTCAATCCGGCGCCGAAAAGCAGCGCGTCGTTTTGGCGATAGACCGCATCGTTCGTCATCCAGCAATAGAAGCCGAGCATGCCCTGTAGTCGAAGAGCGACGCGTCCGTCGTCGAGTTGGAAGAGGTCGCGTCCGGCAGTGGCATCGAACCAGTACGAGGCCGCGTCGGTGTATCGCGCGTCGGCCAACCGATTGCCGCTGGCCGTCTTGAGGTTCGCGCTGAGCATCAGATCGAGCCAGCGGTCGCTACGGACCACTTGATAGAAGGATCGGAGGATAAAGTCGCCAATGCAATACTCCGGCGGACGACGCTCGGCGGCATGTCTACGGAGCTGCGTGGTGCGTGACATCTGATACGTTTCACCCACGACACCGCTCATCTCTACGCCTGCGCGTCCGTCGGCAATGGGGATAAAGAGACGCGCAAAGAGATCGGCCGTGCGATCGCCGGCTGCTTCGTGATATTCGCCGCGCAGCTCCAGCTCCCATCGCTTACCGATGCGCCCGTCAGTGAGCTCAGAAAGAGGGAAAGCGTTCGGGCCAAAATATCGAGGCGTGTAGTTCAGGAGCTTCATGCGCTCCCGCCAATCCATCCAAACACCATCCTCTTCTATTCCGGATAGTTCAGACTGTGCCATTGCGGCGAAGTGCGTCGTAATGATCATCATCCAAGTGATCACGCTGACAGTAATCCATCTATTCATTTCGTTACCATAAAAACGGGCGCAAAGAAAAGGAATAAGCCAGAAGCTGTTTGGGGCTTATTTTTTGCGGTTACGGCATCGGTGGCTAGGGGGGACGCGGCGGGATGGCTGTTAGGAGATGGACGAGCGGCGGGGTGTCGCCGGATCGAGTGGCAAGGCATCGACGAAGGGAGGGCCGTCATCAGTCGAGCGGAGCCGCCTTGGATGAATGTATCGCTATAGACGGCGGAAGCGATGTCGCTTATACGATATGGTGAGGTTTTATAGCCGATAGAAAAACATCTTCAGCAAGATGTATGGCCCTTATTTCATATATCATTGCCTCTTACATTTAGTGCATAGGCTATAGGCCTTATATAAATCTGGCTTATATGAGGTGTCTACGAAAACAATATGCAGGAATCTATTCATAGACAGGGTGTATGTGTATACATTATGCTCGCATTTTTACTTATACATAGTGGATATGCGTTATATACGATGGATATTACACTTAGGCATGGTGTATGAGTATAAAATACGATGGAAAATATACTCATACAGTATGTATATGATAAAAAGACGACGGATGGAAAACTTAGACAGGGTGTATAAGCCAGTATGACGCATGAATGAATGAACTCACATGATGTAGGAGTCTGTTAGGCAATGGATTGTACGGCCATACATGATGACTATATGAGAAATAGGACGGATCTTATTGTCTCATAAAGTGTATATATCTGGCCTATGAAGGAGAGAAAGGCTATACCTTGTTGTATCTTTGCGCCGTAAAACTATTGGGAGGTAACTCATGGACGATGAGAAAATCTTTTTGCCGGATGCTGTACAGATTGATGTGGATGGCATCTCACATTTCAGCTCGAACGAGCACGCCGGGATGAATGACGAATTGTTCATACTGGTGGCGAAGGCAGGGGAGGAATTGCTGCTACTGCCTAAGGGATTGATGGCACGGTGGGAGGCGGCCATCAAAGCGGAGATGGGGCATGTGAAAGGCAGGCGGGGGTCGGAACTGACAAAACAGCTGAGGGAGCTGGATCGCGAGCGGGTGAAAATGCTTGTCAACCTGTTCGACATGATCCGTGGAAACCGCCATTCGCCGATCGAGGCGCAACGGAAGGCGTCCGAACGGCTGACCCTGAAGCTGGGGCGATTTAGGCGCACACGACGGTCGATGTCAGGGCCGCTGCGGTCGGTAGACATTGAAAGCATCGAGCTTCACCTCAACGAATTGGCCGCTGACGTGGAGACGCTCGGGCTCAAGAAGACGGCCGATCGGCTGCATGAGTTGAACGAGCGTTACCAGGCGATGACGAGGCAACGAACCGACGAGGCGCTGGCGCAAAAACTGCGGCCCATGACTGAGCTGCGCCCGCTGACGGACGAGATCTTCGCCATGGTGCGCCGGTATGTGGAGGCCAGTTATCTCTTCGCGAAAACGGATGCGGATCGGGCCAAAATCTACCAGCTGGTTATGACGATGAATCGCGTGACATCTGAGCGCCGTGCGGGCTTTCGGGAGAGCCAGACGAAGCGGCGGCAGGCCCGGTTGGAGCGCCAAAAGACAGCGACGGAGGGACAGGCGTGAGGACGATTTACGACGCGGCCGAGCGGGTCGATGGGCGCAAGTTGGCCGCCACGGTAGGCTTTTTTGACGGTGTACACGCGGGCCATCGGTCGCTCATCGCGCAGCTTCGGGAGGCGGCTGCGGAGCGCGGATTGGCGTCGGCGGTGTTCACCTTTCCGGTGCATCCGCGGCGCGTGTTGCAGGCGGATTATCGGCCGCAGCTGCTGGATACTTTCGAGGAAAAGCTGGCGCGGATCGGGGAGACGGGCGTGGATTATTGCGCTGTGCTGGACTTCACGCCTGCGCTGGCACGGCTGACGGCGCGCGAGTTCATCGAACGATTAGCGGCGGAGTGGGGCGTCAGCACGCTGGTTGTGGGCTACGATCACCGCTTTGGGCGCGATCGCGCGGAGGGATTTGAGGCGTATGTGGCGCATGGGCGCACGGTGGGGATGGAGGTCGTTCGCGGCGTGCCGTACCTGCTCGAGGATGGGACGGCGGTCAGTTCGTCGCGGATTCGGGCGCTGCTCACGGAATGCCGGGTGGAGGAGGCCGCGCGAATGCTGACCGTGCCCTATCGCTTGCGTGGGCATGTGGTCGGCGGGCAGCAGATCGGGCGAACGATGGGCTTCCCGACCGCCAACCTGTCCGTTGACGAGCCGCTGAAGGTGCTTCCGGGCGACGGCGTGTATGCCGTCCGGGCGTGGCTACGTGGCACGGCCTATCGGGGGATGCTCTCGATCGGCAACCGGCCTACGATCGGCAATCGGCCGACGGCGGTAGAGGTACACCTGCTCGGTTTCTCGGGCGACGTGTACGGCGAGGCGCTCGAGGTGGAGTTCATCCGCCACCTGCGTGCGAACCGACGTTTTGACAGTTTAGACGCACTGCGCGAACAGCTCGAGCGCGACCGCGAGACAGTGGCCGGCCTGCCGATCGACGGCGTCGGGGAGGCCGAGAGGTGCTGAGAAAGATCTTGGCGACGGTCGGCACGCGGTACGTGATCGCGGCGCTGAACTTGGCGCTGATGCTCATCAACAGCCGCGTACTGGGGCGTCACGACATGGGTGTGGCGGGCGTAGTGTTCGCGTCGGCCAATGTGGCAGTGATGTTGGCCAGTGTGCTGTGTGGGAACACGATCGTGTACTTCATGCCTTCGAAACGGCTCAGCGTAGTCGTCAGTGCGGCCTACGTGTGGGCGCTGGTGGGATCGGGTGTGGCCTGCGGTGCAATGGCGGCTGTGGGGATGCTTCCGACGGGACTTGGCGGTGTCGTCTTCGGGCTGGCGGTGCTGCTTTCGTTGGTCAATGTCCATCTGCGCGTGCTGCTCGGGTGGGATCGGATCCGGGCCTTCAATGCCGTGTTTCTCGTTCAAGGTGCGGGACTCTTTTTCGTGTTACTCGGACTCTATTACGTGGCAGGGCTGAAAAATCTGGGGGGATATATGCGGGGGCTTTTCCTGACAAACTTGGCAGCGTGGGCGGTGAGTCTTGTGCTCTTGCTACGCGGTGTGACGCGGCCGAAGGGCGGACTATCCGTCAAGGCGTGGCTGCGCGACACGGGCGAGATGTTTCGCTACGGCCTGTGGAGCAGCGTGGACAATTTGGCAGAGAACCTTTCCGCGCGGCTGAACTACTTCTTCCTGCAACGCTTCGGCGGCTACGGCAGCGTGGGCCTGCTGGACGTCGGGACACGCGTCTCGGAGAGCCTCTGGCACGTCAGCCACGGGGTGAGTTTCATTGCCTACAGCGAGATCACGCGGGCCACAGAGGCAGAACGCCGTCGGCTGACGGCCGTGCGACTGCTGGGACCGACGGTGGCCGTGCTGGCGATGGCGATGGGCGCGGTGTTGTGCATCCCGGAGTGGGTGTACACCGAGGTGCTGTTCACGCGGGAGTTTGCGGGCATACGCGACGTCATCGCGGGGCTGTCGGTGGGCATCGTGGCCTTCGGAGGGAACCGGATCCTGAGCCATTACTTTATCGGCACGGGACGGGTGCGAGTGAGCGCGGCGTGCTCCTTGGTGGGATTGGTGCTGCTCTGCGCGTCGGCTGCGGTGCTGGTGCCGCGGTGGGGCGTGACGGGCGCTGCGGTGGCGTCGAGTGTAGCGTATGTCGGTATGCTGACGTTTTCGATCGTGGTGTTCCTTCGGATCACGGGGACGAAAGCGGTGGAATTGCTGCCCGATCCGGTGTCGATCGTCCGGCAGATCAGAGCGCGCCGCCAAGGCTGACCCCCCCCGACTGTTTTTCATCTTTAGTTATTCAATTGCTTATGGCTGAAGCCAAACAAATTCAAGCGCTGGAGCAGGAGCGCATACCTCGCCTGCTATTCAATTATGCCGTGCCCGCAGTGGTTGGGACGGTGGTCAATTCGTTGTACAACATCGTGGATCGGATCTTCATCGGTCAGGGCGTGAGCGAATACGCGCTCTCGGGACTGGCCATCACGTTCCCGATCCTCCTCTTCCTGCAGGCCTTCGGTATGCTGGTTGGCGCCGGTGCTTCGGTACGGGTATCCATCCTGCTCGGGCAACGCAACACCCCTCGGGCAGAGCAGACGCTCGCCAATGCCGTCTATCTCACGCTCGTCACGCAGATCCTTACCATCATTCCGTGCTACATCTATATGGAGCCGCTGCTGCGACTCTTCGGTGCCAGCGACCGCACGTTGCCCTATGCCGTGGAGTATCTGCGGATCGTCATCCCGGCCAACTTCTTCGCGGCCTTCAGCTTCGGCTACAACGCCATCATGCGCGCCTCGGGCTATCCACGTAAGGCCATGACGACGATGCTCCTCAGCGCGCTGATCAACGTGGTGCTGGATTACATCTTCATCTATCCGCTGGGCATGGGTATCCGCGGCGCGGCCATCGCCACGGCTATAGCGATGGTGATCTGTGCCGTCTACGTCTTGGCGCACTTCTTCCTGCCGGGTAGTGTCGTGCGGTTTCGTCGGGCAGCCTTCCGTCCATCGTGGGCCATCGTGCGGGCTATCACGGCCATCGGCATCGCCCCCTTCGCTATGCAGCTGACGGGTAGCGCGGTGAACGTGCTCATGAATCGCTCGTTCGTGGCATACGGCACGACTCCTGAGGAGTCCGATCTGGCTATCGGCGCCTTTGGCATCATCAGCAGTTATGCCATGCTGATCGTCATGCTGATCCTTGGTGTGGCGCAGGGCATGCAGCCCATCGTGGGCTTCAATTACGGTGCGCGCCACATGCACCGCGTGCGCATGGCCTACGCTTACAGTGCGGGCACAAACCTCTTCTTTAGCTTCGTCGGCTTTGCCGTAGCTATGCTCTATCCGCGGGCCATCGTCAGCCTCTTCACCACCAGCGAACCCTTGATCGAGCTCTGCACGACAGCCCTGCGCATCGGTATCATGGGCGTTTCGCTCATCGGATTCCAGATCACTACCACGCAACTCTTCCAAAGCATCGGCTTCAGTCGGTTGGCCATCTTTCTCAGCCTGACGCGCCAGCTCATTTTCCTTGCCCCCGCACTGCTGATCCTACCGCGCTTCCTCGGCCTCGACGGCGTATGGTGGAGCCTACCCGTCAGCGATATGGCCGCAGTTGGCGTTGCGGTAGTGCTGATCATCAGTCGATGGAAGTTGCTTGAGGGCACGGAGGCGAAGACGGCCGATGCGTCGCCGGAGGAATAAGAAGGCACAACATCCCATCGTCCTTTATTCGCCGTGTTCGCGGCGCCAAGAAATGTTGCGCGGGTGATGCTCGATGATTTCACGGCGGAGTGCCTCGCGGTCAAGGTGGGTATAGATCTCGGTGGCGGTGATCGTCTCGTGGCCCAACATCATCTGGATACCGCGCAGGTTGGCGCCGCCCTCGAGCAAGTGTGTCGCGAAGGAATGGCGAAAGGTGTGGGGGCTGATGGTCTTCGTGATACCGGCCAATGCGGCGTACTCCTTGACGATCTTAAAGACCATGACGCGTGAGAGCGATCGACCGTGCGGATTGACAAAGAGAATGTCCTCGAAACCGTTGGCCGAGGCGATGGCGAGTCGGTCGGGCAGGTAGTTGCGGATCTCATTGAGAGCCGTCCGCGAGATCGGCACCAAGCGCTCCTTGTTGCCCTTGCCGAGGACTCGGATATAGCCCTCGTCAAAGTGGACGTCCGGGTAACGCAAGCCGGTCAATTCCGATACACGTAGGCCGCAGCTATAGAGCACCTCGATCATGGCGCGGTTTCGTCGGCCGGAGGGTGTGGACACGTCGATCGTGGCGAGGATACGGTCGATCTCGCCGACGGCCAAGACTTCGGGCAGCCGTCGACCAATCTTGGGCGATTCGAGCAGCTGCGTCGGATCGCTTTGGAGATAACCCTCGAGAACGAGATAGCGATAAAAGGAACGGATGCCAGAGATGATCCGTGCCTGCGAGCGTGCCGAGATACCGGCGTCGTAGAGTTGGGCGACGAACTGCTGCAAATCGGCGTAAGTAACCTCTCGCACCGACCGCCCCTCGACAGCCACGAAGCGGAAGAGCTTGTCCAGATCGCTGACATAGGCTTCCACGGTGTTTTTTGACAGCCCGCGCTCGAGGCGGAGATAGATCTCATACATTTTGACCGGATCGTCTGTCGGCCACTCTTTTACTTGCA
>ERZ773087.579-NODE-579-length-26697-cov-31.362097_pt1 | contig 26697 bp, 16 predicted proteins | sample MGYA00511375_ERZ773087 | MGnify/ENA primary metagenome ERZ773087 (study PRJEB29015, sample SAMEA2737995) | human oral metagenome | biome: human oral; feature: human-associated habitat; material: dental | place: China | collected 2063 ...
TTCGTTTGCTTGTCGGCATCTTGTCTGTCTTATTCTCTTGACGTAGCCCGCTACGCCTTCAAGAATAAGGCAGACAATATGCCCAACAATCAAACAAAATCTGCACATTCTCTAACAACCGATTTGGGTTAAATGTATGTAATTACTTCAAGAGTAGTTCCACAGGGCAGTGGTCGCTGCCCAATATGTCGGTATGAATTTTGGCGTCTAGCACTTCGGCTTGTAGGCGATTAGACACAAGGAAATAGTCGATGCGCCACCCCGTGTTGCGTTCGCGTGCCTTAAACCTGTACGACCACCAACTATATGTAACCTCTTCGGGGTATTTCCAACGGAAAGTATCTGTGAAACCTGCATCTAGAAGTTGGGTCATCTTTTGGCGTTCCTCGTCGGTAAAACCAGCGTTGCGCCTGTTGGTCTTGGGATTTTTCAAGTCTATTTCTTGGTGTGCCACATTCATATCGCCGCAAACAATCACTGGTTTACGCTTATCCAAGTTGTGCAAATAGGCCTGAAAATCGTCTTCCCACTGCATGCGGTAGTCTAGTCGGCGCAGCTCCTCTTGCGAATTGGGCGTGTAAACCGTTACCAAAAAGAATGTGGGCATCTCTAAGGTGATAACCCTTCCCTCGTGGTCGTGTTGGTCGATGCCGATGCCGTAGCTAACGTTCAGGGGTTTATGGCGCGTGTAAATGGCCGTGCCCGAATAACCTTTCTTGTCGGCATAGTTCCAAAACGAGTCGTAACCATCGAACTGTAAGTCTAGCTGACCAGCCTGCATCTTTGTTTCTTGCAGGCAAAAGAAATCGGCGTCGAGTGTTTTAAAAATGTTCTCAAAGTCTTTGCCAACCACGGCACGCAGCCCATTGACGTTCCAAGAAATAAACTTCATATCTATGATTAGTTCTTTTTCCCTACGAGATATACAGGTGCGTTAACTTCGTGGGGGGTATTCTCGAACGTGATTTGCTTTACAAGCAAGCGTGTAACTTGCTTTTCTTTGTAGTATTCCAGCAATTGTTGCACTTGCTGATGCTGCATAGTACCCATCTGGATGGCGTTGGTAAAGGCCAGCTTTCCTGTGTTTTGGCCAATCTTTATGTCGATATCTTGACCCACAATGGGGATTGCCAAGTAATAACCCTTGTTGTAATAGTCTTCCAGCATGTAATTGGGCAACTTTAATTTCATCTTTACCTCGGCGGCATCTGCTGCGCCTAGTTGTTTTACGAAGGTTTCAGAGGCCTGGACAGAACCTGTTAAAACCCTAACGGGGAACTTCTCGATAACGAGTATCGTGTCGGGTGTGATTGTCCAATCTATTTTCACCGAGTCGATTTCGTTGGGCTTTGCACTCTTGGCAAACTTCAAATGGCCAGAGTAATTACCAACAAGGGAACTCATGATAACCGTTTGCTCTGCCTTTGTAATTTTCTTAAACCTAGGTTCTTCGCCTCCATTTCCGCCGTTAAGGCACGAACTGAGCGACAACACCACCACGCCAAACAAGGCAATGGCTACCAAATTCAATGTTTTTTTCATCGTTTTCTGTATTATTGTATTTACGAGTTAAACCTTGATTAACGTATATCTTGCATCTGATAACTTTAAAAAATGTTATTTAGGACGTATGAGGTTCATAAACTCTTCGCGCGTTTTGGCTTGGTTGAAAGCACCGCTGAAGTCGCTAGTGGTGGTGATGGAGTTTTGTTTTTCCACACCACGCATCTGCATGCACAGGTGTTTGGCCTCTACAACCACCATTACACCGAGGGGTTTAAGCGTGTCTTGTATGCAGTCTTTTATTTGTTGGGTCATTCGTTCCTGCACTTGTAGGCGATGGCTAAATATGTCTACCACTCGTGCAATCTTGCTTAGGCCGGTGATGTAGCCGTTGGGGATGTAGGCCACGTGCACCTTTCCGAAGAAGGGCAGCATGTGATGTTCGCACATCGAGAAGAAGTCGATGTCTTTAACGATGACCATTTGGTTGTATTTCTCTTCGAAGAGTGCATCTGTAAGCACCTTGCGAGCATCTTGCGTGTAGCCGCGCGTTAGCACCTGCATGGCCTTTGCCACGCGCATGGGTGTTTTTTCTAATCCTTCGCGGCTAGGGTTTTCGCCCAAAAGGGCTAGCACCTCTTTATAATGTGCGGCCAGTTGGTCTAGCCCCTCTCGGTATTCTGGTTCCAAGTTCATTTTTCAGATGAGTGGTTTCTTTATATATGTAGTTGTGTTTGGGCAGTTTTAGTTCTGCACCGTTATCTTTCCTTTTACGATAACTGCCTGTTTGTAGCCCAGGGCTTGTATGGCATTGAGCATGCGTGTGGCCTCTTCTATGCTGCGATAGTTGCCCACGCGGCAAATCCATCGTGGCGAATAGAAGTGCACGTAGATGGGCTGGTCGGGGAAAGCAGCCTTTATTTGGTTGCCGATTTGCTGCGCGCGGTTTTTGTCGTCGCGCGAGTTTCCGCCGGCGTATGCCTGCACCCGATAGCCGTCTACCTTGTATCCGCCCACCATCACCTTTTTGCGCGTGTCTATTACGGGGATGTTCAGGCCGTCGCCATCGTCGCCGAGGGCGTTATTCTTTTGTGTGGTCTCTCTTTTGTTGGGCTCGTTCTTGCGCGCTTGTTCCGTTTCGCGTTTCTCGTTAGGCTGTCGCGCAGGGCTCTCAACCTCGGTAACGGAGCTGGCTTTCCCGCCGTTGGCTGTGCTGCCGTTGGTGGTTTGGGTGGAGCGTTCGTTGGGATTGGGGTTTGTCCACTTCCCTGCGCCGCCCTTTCCGTTAACCAGCTGTTCTATGGCGGCACTCTGAGAGATGGTTACAACGCCTTGCGTCTTTGTGTCGCGCCGGCGTAAATGGTCGGTAAAGGTTTGCGCCTCCATTGCAATGACGGTGCAAATCCAAGTGAGAATAACGGTTACCAGACGTTTCATTGTTGTGGGGTGTTGAGGGTTACGCTAGGGCGAAGTGGCCTATTGCCAACCAATCTGCGCCCTTACCGCATTTGAGAAGTGGATAAGAAGATGGGCGAGGCGACACGCTCGGCTCACTTTCGTAGGCCGAAAGTGCCGCTTCGCCGCATTAGCTATTGCTTGTTGTTATTTCTTCCAGGCATCGATGATGCCCTTGAAGTCGGCGCATTTCAATGCTGCACCGCCAATAAGGCCGCCGTCGATGTTGGGTTTGGCAAACAGTTCGGGTGCATTGCTGGGCTTTGCACTGCCGCCATAGAGGATGGAAGTGTTCTCGGCAACCTCGTTGCCATACTTTTCGGCGATTACCGAACGAATGAAGGCGTGTATCTCTTCGGCTTGTTCGGCCGTTGCAGTCTTGCCCGTACCGATGGCCCAGATGGGTTCGTAGGCAACGATAACGTTGGCAAACTCTTCGGCAGAGAGGTTAAACACCGAACCTTCAAGTTCTGCTTTCACCACGTCGTTTTGCTTGTTGGCTTCGCGTTCGGCCAAAGTCTCGCCGATGCAGAATATCACTTTCAATCCGTTTTTAAGGGCTAGGAGCACCTTTTCTTTCAATATTTCGGGTGTTTCGTTGTAATATTCGCGACGTTCAGAGTGTCCGAGAATAACATATTGTGCGCCCGTACTCTTCACCATCTCGGCCGAAACCTCGCCCGTGTATGCTCCCTTCTCCTTGTCTGCGCAGTTTTCGGCGCCTAAACCAACGAGTTGGCTATCTAAAACGCCTGCAACACTAGCCAAATGAATGAAAGGTGTGCAGATGATAACGTCGCAATTGGGTTTGTCGGCAGCCAAAGCGTCGTTCACTTCCTTTGCCAAGGCCAGTCCTTCTTGCAGGTTCAGGTTCATTTTCCAGTTACCTGCTACGATCTTTTTTCTCATTTTTCTTTTTTTCTTTAAGAGTGTATATAGTTTATTGCGTTTTCTTTGTTTCTTTATCCATTTGGTCCATGCCCATAGGCGGTCGGCCAAGGTAAGCAAGAACAGCGGAAACACGAACCAAAGCACTATTTTGGTGATGCGTGTCGTTACGCTGGTGGGGTCTATTTTGCCGATGCTAAGCTCGTCTAGTGGGGCGTTCAGCGTTTCTTGTTTGGGCAAGGCGTTGTGGCTCCATTTGTTAATCACCACCCCGTCTTTAATAAGTATCAGTCCGGGATTGCTCCTTATCATCGTTTTCAGCGTAGTGCCGTCGGTGATGTAGAAAGGATATTCGGCCCCTGTTAGGTCTTGCCAACGTCTGATAGCGGCTTTTCCGCTGGCGGTTAGGCACATCATGGGCACGTTATGCCGTTTGGCGTACTCGTATATTCGGTCTATCGCACCGAAGTTGGTGTCGTCGGCTTGCTCTAAGAAAGGCGAAATCAGCAAGAAAGTGTAGCCCTTGCGGCTCAAAACGTCTTCCGTTATGTCGTTGCCTGTGGCCTCGTCAGTGATGGAGAAGTCGTGAATGGGCGGCACATAGCCTTCTTCGGTTTGCACGGTCTTGCTGTCTACGAAGGTCCAGGTGGAGTCTGGGTAGTTGTCTAGCGTAAACTCGCGCGTCTCTCCGTTCTTGCTTAGCACGAAGGTTGTTTCAAATTTGGGTTGCTTTGCATCGGCAGGAATTTCCATTCCCTTACGAATGTCAGCCCCGATGTGGTATGGACGGAAGTCGAATGGGGGGAGCGTGTACAGGCTCCACGCGCTCGACACGATGATAAAGAACAGCGTATAGTTGGTAACAATCCATTGATTGGTCTTTGAAATGAACCTCACCATGCGCAGCGGCCATCTTGCCACCACTGTGGCGGCCAGCAACAGCACGATGTTTTTTGCCAAAGTCTGTCCGTTGGTGAGCTGAATGGCATCGCCGAAACAACCACAATCCTTTACGGGACTGGCGAAATATATCCACACCGTGATGAGTGTCATCATGCCAATAAAGCCCAACAGCAGCTTTGAAACCAAACGACGCTGTATGGCGAAGAGCAGATAAACGCCCAAAGCGAACTCCGTGGCGGACAAGGCAACGGATGTGAAGAGCGTGAACCAATCGGAAACGAAGCCTGAAAGACCAGCGGCCATCAGGTAATCGTTTATCTTATATTGTGTGCCAAGTGGGTCGATGGCCTTCACATAGCCCGACAACACGAAGGTTGTGGCTATTAAAAGCCTACACACATTGGTAAGTATATATATCAGTCGTTTCACGTTCTAAATGCTATTGCCCTGTTCGTGCGGCTGGTACGTTTGGTTATCACTTTGGGATAAACCGCGTTGCATGCCACAGACATGGACTTTTATAGTACTTCTTGCTCTTTTAGCTTAATGGCTCCAAACACTGCATAGTTAATGATGTCCATATAGTTGGCGTCTATGCCTTCGCTAACAAGGGTGTCGCCTTCTAAGTCTTCCATTTCCTTTATGCGTTGTAGCTTAGTTAGTATCAAGTCGGTATAGCTACTAACACGCATCATCCGCCACGCCTCGTCGTAGTCGTGGTTCTTTTTAAGCATCAGTTGCAAGGCTTCGTTGGCGTATTGGCGATAAAGGGTAAGTGCCTCTTCGGGTGTGAGGTCTACTTCGTCGGCAAAGCCTTTATCCAGTTGAATTAAGCCGACAATGCCATAATTCACCAATGCGATAAACTCTGGTCTGATGCCTTCGTTCACCATTGCCGTTCGTTTAATTTCGAGCGAGCGTATGCGTTTGGCCTTGATAAGGAGCTGGTCGGTAAGCGATGTGGCCCTAAGAATGCGCCACGATGCGCCATAGTCGTGCAACTTTCTTTCAAAAAGGTTTGCACACTCTTTAAGCGTTTCCTCAAACTGTTTCTCTGTCGTTGTTTGTTCTGCCATCGTTCTTGTTCTTTTGGGGCCTCGGAGAGGTGAGATAGGGTGCATCGGTTGTGCAATGAAAGCTTGCTTTTACATTGCCGAGTGCAGCCTAATTTCTGCAAAATTACACATTATTCAGCAAACGGCAAAAGAAAAGGCACGAGTTATCGTGCCGTGCGCGCCAATCATTGCGCCTGCTTTTTCTGAATGGCCTTCACCATTTGGCAAAGGGCCTCGTATCGAATTTTAAGCGAATCGCGCCTAACCAAAAGCTCTGCCTTACGCTGTGAGGTAAGCTTTCCTTGTTTCAGTTCTTGCTCTTTAACTTGCAAAGCCGAGTCGGTGCGTGCAATGTCGGCTTGTGCCAACTTCAACGATGCCGTTTGCCAAAGCCCCAATGCCGTTTTTCGTGCATTGATGGCACGCGGAAAGCGGTCGCGCAACACGCCGATTGAGTCGAGTACGTCTTGATAACGCTCTGCCTTATACAAGCTGTCTATCTTGGCGAGCAGCGGTGCTGCCTTCTCGTCTTCGCTCTTTTCGCAGCTAACGGTTAAGGCAAACAGAGCCAAAAGCAAAAGTATCTTATTCATACGTTGAGTTTATGAGTTGTTGAGTCTTTGAGTTTATGAGTTATGGGTGTAGAGCCTATAAGTTCATTGGGCATTGAGAATCCGAGCTGTCGACACCGTAAATGGAGGTCGATGCAGAATATCAACAACGTGTCCGTTAGTCTTACACATGGCGAAACACCGCTTCTTCTTGCATAAATGCACCATAATGGACAAAAGTAACAATAAAAAACGAAACTGCCGAACTATCTGCATGTATTTTAAGGCTTATTCGATAAAATGCACTTCATTTTGTGTTCAGGCGCATCGCTGCCGCCTTACAATTGGCCTTATACCCAACATCTGCCTGCTTACACGTCTAAAAACGCGTTTGCAACGGGCTACTATCAACTTTTATGCGTAACTTTGTACCCACAAAAAGACTTGTATTTAGCATGAAGATATTATCCGATGCCCAACTGGCTGAACTCCTAGACCAAGACATTTTCCACAAAATAGGCGACGCGGCAGATGCCCTTGGCGTGCCTTGCTATGTGGTGGGGGGCTATGTTCGCGACCTTTTCTTGGAACGAACGTCTAACGACATCGACGTGGTTGTGGTGGGAAGTGGCATACAAGTGGCCGACGCACTGCGCAAAAGCCTTGGAAAGAAGGCGCACATATCGGTGTTTCGCAATTTCGGCACGGCCCAAGTGAAGTTTCGCGGTTATGAAATTGAGTTCGTTGGAGCGCGAAAAGAAAGTTACAGTCACGACTCGCGTAAGCCTATCGTGGAGAACGGAACGCTGGAAGACGACCAAAACCGCCGCGACTTTACCATCAACGCTATGGCCGTTTGCCTTAACGCCGAGAACTTCGGGCAGCTTATAGACCCTTTCGATGGCCTTTACGACCTCGAAGACGGCATCATTCGCACGCCGCTCGACCCCGACATCACTTTCTCTGACGACCCCCTGCGCATGTTGCGGTGCGTGCGGTTTGCCACCCAACTGCGCTTTTTCATCGAAGACGAAACATTCGATGCGCTTACACGTAATGCCGAACGCATTAAGATTGTTAGCGGAGAGCGCATTGCCGACGAACTAAACAAGATAATGATGACACAGCAGCCTAGTCGCGGATTTGTGGAATTGCACCGCTGTGGTCTGCTGCAACTCATCCTTCCCGAACTAACTAGGCTCGATAATGTGGAAACGCGCAATGGCCGTGCGCACAAAAACAACTTCTATCACACGTTGGAGGTGCTTGACAACATTTGCCAACACACCGACAACTTGTGGCTGAGATGGGCAGCCTTGTTGCACGATGTGGGCAAAGCGAAGACGAAACGTTGGGACCCGGCGGCTGGATGGACTTTCCATAACCACAATTTCATTGGCGCAAAGATGGTGCCCGACTTGTTCAGGCGCATGAAATTGCCCCTCGACTCGAAGATGAAGTACGTACAAAAGCTTGTAGACTTGCACATGCGGCCCATCGTTATTGCCGAAGACAGCGTTACCGACAGTGCCGTTAGGCGACTGATGAACGATGCGGGCGACGACACTGAGGACTTGATGACGCTTTGTGAGGCCGACATAACAAGCAAAAATCACATTAAGAAACAACGTTTCCTAGATAATTTCCGCATTGTGCGCGAAAAGTTGGCCGACTTGAAAGAACGTGATTACAAACGTTTATTACAGCCGGTGATTGATGGAAACGAGATAATGGAGTTGTTTCATCTTGGTCCTAGCCGTGAGGTGGGCACGCTGAAACAAACGCTTAAAGATGCAGTGCTAGACAATCGCGTGCCTAACGAGCGCGAACCGCTGATGCAATTGCTGATGCAGAAGGCTAAGCAAATGGGATTGGAAACAGCACGGTAAGGGCTGATGTTGCGCCAACGGCCTGCTTGGCCGATAAAAATAAGGATGAATTGTGCGGTGTTTAGTTTGCTTTATGCAACCGCCAATTCATCTTTTTCTGTATTCTATCTAGCTCTTGTGTGTAAATGCTGATAGTGGCATTTGTTGTTGAACCTCAATAGGGTGTTATACCGTTTATCAATTATTTTTGATTGTTTGCACCACTCACTGCTCATCTTTCGTTTGCTTGCCGGCAACTTGCCTGTCTTGTTCTCTCTACGTAGCCCGCTGCGCCTTCAAGAATAAGGCAGACAATATGCTCAACATTCAAACGAAAATTGCATGTCTCAAACAACCGATTTGGGTTGAATTAAAGTGAAATTTATGCTGAAAAGTGTGCTATTCGCATCAAAACGGCCTCTATTTGCTGCAAACGGTACTGCTGTTCACATCAAAACACGCTGCAATTAGTTGCTACATGCAGTGCTGTAAACTGCAAAGCGCAATGCGATATGCCGAAACCGTCTTGACTTTTAATCCCAATCGGCCGTTAAGCCGCTTGCCAATTATTTTAGGTTGTTTCCTTTGTCTGCTGTTCATCTTTCGTTTGTTTGTCGACATATTGCCAGTCTCATTCTCTTTATGCAGCTCGCTACGCCTTCAAGAACAAAACAGGCAATAGGCTCAACAATCAAACAAAAATTGCACAAGCCCTAGCAACCGATTTGGGCTTAATGTTTCCATAAATTAAGAGGAGCTTGTTGTCTTTGTTGGGCCAACATAAATACACTCTCCTCTCCGTCTGCGAAATGCGGGACAAATCAACTCTCTAATTGACAAACTCGCGAAAAACCGACAATACCCGAACACGGCAACTCATTAATTTGCAAACTCATCAACTCACGAACTTGCAAATTCAAAGACCCATCAGCTCGAAAACTCACACTCTTAAATTATTGCTTTTATTTTACAATACTATTCTAGTTCTCGCTTCGTTCTAGCGAAAAAATGGGGTGAAAAGTGGTTAAATGGCCACTATTTCTAGTCTTTCACGTCTATTGTTTTGTCTATTTTCGAGAATATAGCCTGCTTTTTGCACCATTTTGCCTTTCTAGTTTGGTTATCGGCTCATTATTTTTTGCGCTCAATAACCCACTTTTAGCCCTTAAAACCCCACTTTTTAATGGCCATTTTACCCATTTTAGCCCTGTTTTTAATGGCGGGAATGGGTTTTGCCTATACAACAGCAATGTATATTTATGCTTTTCGCCTCGTATTTAGCACCATTTTACCCTGCATTTAGCACCATTTTGCCCTGCATTTAGCACCATTTTACCTTGCGTTTAGCACCAAAACGCAAGGTGTTTTGCATCAAAACGCACTGCGTTTTGCGGCAAATTGCACTGTATTGTGCTGCAAATAGCCCGAAAATGGGTGCGAATTGCAGTTTTATGCAATGCGTATTCACTTTGCTTGCATTTGCAACAAGCCCCCTTTTGCCTCGAAACAAACCTTCGCGAGAATCGATTTTTTGCGGCAAGGTGGATGCTCGGTGGGCAGAAAGGGCACTTATAATGTTAAATTTCTTGCTGAAAACTATACAAAAAAGAATGTGTCGAATACACGTGTATGGGCTACGGAACGGCAAGCAGGTACGTTTGCGGACGGCCAGCGCATGTTGTTGCAGTGTATGCAGCCCACAGCCGACGGCGAGAGCAGCATGGAAATACAGAGAACATCTGCCATTTGCAGCTTGTCTTCAGCCTGTGGGAGATACATGGAATAACTTCTGTCTGGTCGCCTTTTAGCACATAACAGCGTTCTGCCTCAGGCGGATGAGGCTGTATCTCTGGCGTTGTCGTATCTTTGTATGCCGTTTCGTACCTGTGAGGCGTGCTTATCCGAAATAGGTTCATTAGTGCCTGTGCAGATTATTTTGATTGTTGAGCATATTGCCTATCTTATTCTTGGAGGTGTGTAGTGGGCTGCGTTGAGAGAAATAAGACAGGGATGATGCCCACAGGCAAACGAAAGCTGGGCCGTAAGCGATGGAAACAACCTAAAAAATGATAAGCGGTATAATGACCGATTTGGAGGGTAAGCAAAGGCATGGAGCTTTACCCCGAACTGAGGGTATATTGGAGAACTTGGATAGACAAAAAGCCGTTGGCAACGTTATGCTGCCAACGGCTTGTAATGTGGTTTGGTATTTTTTGCGTGTGAGCACTTATGCTCTGCTTTCTAGCCCAGGTTGTAGGTGTGCACACTCGACCCCATAGCGGCTGGCAGGTAGTTTATTCCCCACCAACACATTTGCAGGAGCAAGAATGAAACGATGAGCATGTAGAGCGCGGGGCGTAAATGATGGGGGCGCGAACGGCGGAAATGCACGTAGACTAGATAGGAGAACCAGGTTACGGCAGCCCATGTTTCCTTTGGGTCCCATGCCCAGTAGTGGCCCCAGGCCTCCTTTGCCCAAAGCGCGCCCATGAGCATGCCAAGCGTCATAAACGACAGGCCGACGTAAACCAGGTTGTCGGTGATGTCCATTTCGTCGTCGGTGGCTGGTTTCTTCTTAATGAAAAGCAGGTAGATGGCCATCACCGTGGCTGCACCGAGCAGGGCGTAGGCGAACATGTAGACTATGACGTGCGGTGCAAACCAAGGACTTTGCAAGGCGGGCATCAGCGTCTTGTTGTGTATTTCAGGTTTCACCACGTTGACAACGATGAACACCGTGGCCAAGATCGTGCTGAAAGAGAGTATCCACTTGTAGCGCCAACGCAGGTAGACAACCAGTCCGGCAAAGGGAAGGAATAACGAATACCATAGACGTGTTTCGCCCATCGTGCGCAAAGGTGGGCGTTCGAGCGACACCCACATGGCTACGATGTAACCGAAAAACACCAACAGGCCCGCGGTGGTGGAACTAAGGGTGAGCGTTTTCTTGTCTTTCCAGGCGGCATATGCGCCAACAGCCCATAGCAAAACGGCCACAAGGGCGAAATAGGGGAAGTGATTCCAGGTCATTCTTTGGTCTCCTTTCTGCGTTGTAACGACAAAAACATAAATACGGCACCGAGCATCATCATGCCCAAACCTGCATATACAAAGGGTAGCCACGGGTCTCTAACCAGTTCTAACACGCTGGTTTCGCTCCATCTGCCCATCGAGGTGTCGTAAGATAGCTGATAGATTTTCCATCCTTCCACGCTTAACGGGCTGTTTACCTCTATGTCTGCGAATGCGTGCAGGCCGGCTTGGGTCATCAGTTCTATGCGCGAGAGGTAGCGTTGCGGTTCGCGTTCGGGCATGGCGATGGATATTTTGCCGTCTAAGCTAAGCACTTGGTAGGGGAAATGGTAACTTCCGCAGGTTACCCAACCTGTTTTCTTCACTTTGCCATCGGGCGAAGTGGCGGTGATGTTTATCGTGGTCACCGCTCCCGACGAGTGCCAAGGTAGGTAATTGGTGGTGTCGCGGGTCATCAGAGGGGCGGCCTCGTCGATGCACTTGTTTAGTTTGATGCGCCAACCTTGCAACTCGCCTGTCTTAAAGGTGCTGTCTACAACGATGGTTGCGGGCTTATCCTTGGGTATGGGGTCGCCAGTTTTGCCGTTTACAAGCATCAACTTGGGGGGATATTCGTAGATTTCGAACTCTTTAAGCTGTATGGCAAGGGGCATTTCGACGATTTTTCCTTGGTCGTTGGTGGCTCGCCACTCGGGAGACGACTTGTGGATGGTCATTTTGAGGCGTTGCATGTCGGCATTGCCTAATGTTGCGCAAAGCATAACGATGAGCAAACCGGCGTGGTTGAGCATGAAAGGCACGTCGCGCCACTTGAAGTGCATGGTCTTGTTGATGGTGGCTTGCGCCACAATGACCGACACCCAGATGTAGATGAGCACGAAGGGCCAGAACGAAAGCATGCGCGAAAGCCCCAGAGGGTCGGATGCCGGGTGCCCGTCGGGCATCTGTTTGGTAAGCCCCATGATGGCCGTGAGGGCCACGGCGTAGGCTAAGGCTGGGATGGCCGCAGCATACGAGGAAAGGAACTTGAAGGAATACACCTTGTTGCGGAAGGTATATACAATGGCCATGGCGAGGAGATAGCCTGCCAGGATGATGAAGTTGACGGGAAATGAAAGGTTGTTCCATACTATTGGCCCTGCGCTGAATTGCAACAGTAAGCCAACTAATACGAGTCCGGCTCCAACTGCGAAGCCTTCAACCATCTTCCATGGTCGTGTCCACATAATGGTTTATTGTTTTTGTTTGTTAGTTATCGTTTTGTCATTCGTTGCGAATGGGTGTGCAAGCGGTGTTTGCTGCTGTTGGTGGGTGCGCCAATTGTGAACTGCTGAAAAGGGCAAGGTGGCTACTAGGGGAGGGCAAAAGTGCTACTTTTGAGAACCTGTTCGCGTGCGCGTACCTATTTATATATAGGAGTGGCGAGAGCTGAAAGCCCCTCTGGTTGGCTGTTGTCCACAAAAGGATTTTACGTAAGCGGCGATGCCTTGTTATAGACACCATAAAGGAGTTGAGGCCTTGTTATGGGCCTTAACCCCTTTATGATGGATGCTATAACATGTTTGTTGTTTGCAAATCCTTAGTTGGCTGTGCTGTTACAAGTCGATTGCACGGCCTGCAGCCTTGGCTTTCTTTATCCATTGTGGCACAACGGTGTTCAAAAATTTCTCCTTGTCGGCCTCTTTCTGCTTCATGTCTACGCCGATATAAGCTTGGGCCTTGGCCTTTGTAGAGATGTCGGGCATAGGCACGTCGCCGGTAAATCCATGGCGTGCAAGTACCTTTGCCACTTTCAGGCGAGCCTGGTTGGCAAAGTCGAGACTATGAGATAGGATGCGCATGATTTCTTGTGGGGCGTGGAAAGCGGCACCGTGCGATGCCACGGCAAAGTCCCAACGCCATTGGCTCTTGCGTAAGAGGTCGAGAACGGGTTTCATTTCGGCCTCGGTTGCGCCCTTGTCCCATGCAAACTTGGCCTCGATGTGTGCGGTAGCCAATTCGTTTTCTACGCGGTTGCGTATCTCGTTGCACTTGCGTTGGCGTTCGTACACGTTCTGCCTAAGCGTTTCTGCACTCTGGCGGTGACAGGTTTGGCATGTGCGTTCGATGTTGGCCAGGGGGCTCATGATGTGGTGGTCGGTGTATTTCACGCCGCCTTTGCTCATGTATGGCATGTGGCAATCTGCACACGAAACGCCGCGTTGTCCATGAATACCCATCTGGTGAATTTCGTATCCAGGGTGCTGCGCTTTGAGGATGGGTGCACGGCTTAGTGCGTGCGTGTAGTCCTTATAGTTCATAGCATCGTAATACTTCTCCATAGCCTCAACTGTTATACCACTATCCTGTGGGAAAGTAAGGTATTGTCCGTCGCCCTTGAAATAGTATTCTGTGTGACATTGTGCGCAAACCAGCGAGCGCATTTCTTGGTGGGTGGCCTTGTTAACGTCTTTGCCAACGCGTTGCCAGGCCTCGTACAGTGCAGGCCGTGCGGGTTTGAGGTCCATCGTTTTGGAGTCGTGGCAATCAGAACAGCCCACGCTGTTCATTATCTGATCTCCCCACTTCGACCACGGAGCCTTGTAAAAATTGGCCAAGCCTTGCTCTTTCATCACGCGTGGCACATCAGGACCTTTACAAGTCCAGCATGTTCCTGGTTGTGGCTGTTTGCCTTCGGTTACTCCAGGGGCACCTGTACGTAGTGTTCTGCGCACATCTTCAACAGCATGTTGGTGTCCACGGGGTGTGGCGTAGTCCCACGAGAAAGAATAACCAGCCCAAAGTATCACCATGTTGGGACGTTGGGCAAGCACGTCTACGGCTTGTGAACTGTTAAATTCGCTTTTGAAAGTTGTGTCGGCCGTTTGTTTCCACGTTTCGTATTCGCGTGGGAAGTCGCTTGCGAACTTCGAGTTTTCAGATACGATACCCTCCATTGGGGTTTTTCTGTTGTTGAAGATGCTTACCACTTCGGCCCTGCGCTCTAAGAGCGACGATACGAGAAGGCCTAAGATGAAAACGACAACCATTGAACCTCCGAACAACAGCCATCCTTGCCAACGTTTTAATTGCTTTGCCATATCTATATCTTATTTGTTTTTAGTTTCGGTTTTCATAATGTTTTTGCTCACGCGTTTAGGCGTGGTGCATGAATGTGTTTGGGTTACTTGCCTTTCTTTCCGAGCATGCCTTGCAGCCAATCTGGCACAGGCGACTTGGGTAATGGCACTTCTGCATTGGGCGTAGAGGATAGGGAGTTCATTCCGCCGTGTGGTACGTCGCGGTGACAGTCCCAACAAGCCATGCCTTCTCCGCGCTTGGCCATCATGTAATTGATACGCCCCGTGCGTACGAACTCCTGGTTGAGTTGGGTGTGGCAACGTATGCAGTTGTCCATAATTACCCCTGCGCTGGCGTCTTCGGCTGTTATTGCCTGCCGCTCGTTGAAGGTAACGAACTTGCGAACATGGTTCATACCGTCTTTCGCCTTGAAGTAATACTTGGCGAAGATGTTGTTGTGAGGCACGTGACAGTCGTTGCATGTGGCGTCGCGGCCATGAGAGGAGTGCATCCACGTGGCGTAATAGGGTGTCATGATATGACAGTTTACGCATGCCGAAGGGTCATCGGTGAGGTAGGTGTGCATTCTAAGGAGGTACATGAAAAGTCCTCCCAGGCCCACAATCAAACCTCCTGTCACCAAGAGGAAAACCTTTTGGCGATAGCTGAATGCCGATAAGATAGATTTTAGCTTGTCTTTTATCATGTTCGCTATATTTTCTTTGCGCAAATATAGCAAATAAAGCGCAATGTGGCCTGCGAAAACGGTATGATTTTTTATGTTGAACGGCAATTTTAACATGTATTAAGGATGGTGTATTAACGTATTTTAACGCGCAAATCCTTATAAATAAGGATGTTTTAAAACGTGTGTTCGTACACAATTCAAAAGTTGTCTTTTACAGATTTAAACAATTGTAAGTGGCTGTTTCCTCGTTGAATAGGACGATAGGGCGGGCCGCAGGCTGGTCTTTTTATAGGTAATTATTGTTTGTTTTACGAACAGCGATGCCCAGCGCAAAGGCGTTTTGGGTGTTCTCGCTTTCTCATTTGGTGTTTGCTATTTCGTTTTGAGGGTTCCGTATAAGGAGCAGTGGGTTATTGAAAGAGTTGATATGTGGATGACCTCATGCAGAAATGCACTGAATAGGTTGATACGACACTGTCTGGTTGAAAGGCATGAAGCTATATCGCATTTATACCAATTATTCTGAAAAAGATATGAAAGAGAGAAAGGCCAAGGCGACTTCAACAAACAAATATGCCATACATTTGTAGCCGTAGAGACATGTGTCTCATAAATATGAGTAATACACGAAAACACATTGAGCCATGAAAGCAATTATATTTGTTGCGATTTTGCTTTGTTGCGCTTGTCAGCCCTTATCTGCACAAGACGCCAATTTCCACGCAGGCCTGCGGCTTGGCGGAGGCATCAGTTCCAATTCCAACGTCGACCGAATATTGGTGAGCGAGGACTATTATTCCAACTATTCTTTACGGAAACGCGTGCTGTTTGTGCCATGTGCCGAGCTGTTCTTTCTGTATAAGCCGCAGGGAAACCTGTGGGGCGTGGAGGCAGGCATCGTTTATTACAACCGCACGGCACGTGTTCGGTACGATGATAGGGACGAACTGAACTACACGCTCTCCGCGCGTTACCACCATCTGGGCTTGGCAGCCTACTTCAACCTCTATCCTTTCAAGGAGCGAAACACGTGGCATGTGTCGCTGGGCGGACGCCTTGGAGCGAACCTTTCGCCCGAAAACCTAAGCTACGAAGGGAACCAAGAGGATGCAAAGTTTAAGAAATGGAAGTACCCAAGCGTGGAGGAGACGGAACGGGTGATGCGAAGTAAGCTCAAAGGACGACCCGACGCTGCACTTGGCGGAGGCGTGGGCTACGACTTCCATTCGGGCATCTGCATCGACTTGCGCTTTCATTACAGCTTGGGGAGTACCATCAAGACCGAGACCAACACCTTTAACTGGGTGGAATGCGCCAACCACAATTGGCAGGCAGAGCTTACGGTTGCGTATGTGATAGACATTAAGTGAGGCCTGCGTTGAACCACTGCACCGCAAAAAGAATAACCGCTATCGTATATTCACTCGTTTGTCTCTCGCGCGCGTACGCGTTCCTTATAATATAACCATCCATTTTTGCATACACATGAATAACTCCAGCCCCAATAACCAACGCAATATGCGGCGCGCCGTCGCCCTTTTGGCCATTGTGCTTGCCCTGCTGCTTTGCTTTCGACTCTGCAAACCCAAAACAACAGAAGACCCTACGCCCCCACCAACTGAACAGGGAACAACCTCGACAAAGGTTGCTCCGCAACATACCTCTGGGAGAACTCATCCCAAGGGAAGTGGCTTACGTACAAGGCGAGATGCAGGAAGAAAGGGCATGAAGAAAGGTACTAGAACTGAACCAACGACCCCAAAGAAGGGGGAGAAGTACGCCACAGCAGAAGGCGAGGATGTAACGGATGCGCCACAAACGCGGACTGAACCAACCGAACGCCCCGTGGAACAGCAGCCGCGACAACAACCTGACCAACCAACAGAGCCAAATACAGAACAACCAACCGAGCCAGCCGCAGAGGAGAACGTACCTGGGGAGAAGACCCGACAACCAAAATCGGCACGCGAACCGAGGAAACGGATAACCGTGCGATACAAGGGACACAGCCAATCGCGTATCGGCATCAGGGCTGGTGCGGGCTATGTCGTCATCAACAATCTCGGTGCAATGGTTGAAGAGGGTAACATCCGTCCGCGTTACACGTTGGAAGCGTGTGGGGCCACAGTACCCACGATAGGCGTTTTTGCGTTATTGCGCCGTAACCGATTGGGAATGGAGCTTGCAACGGATTACACTTGGCTTGCATCGACATTGAAAGAACATAAACTGGCAGGCAATATGAACGAGGAGACGAACTTCCGCTATCATGTACTCATGCCGCAGGTTGCCGCGCGGCTCTATCTTCTTGGAGACCTTTACATGGGGGTGGGCGTAGGGTTAGCCGTCCCCCTTAATCCCGGTGGCATCGATTTCACAAGCGACCGACCTACGATGTTCGCCTCGGCCGACGAGCTGACGCAGGCACACCTGAGGGAGACGCTTCGGGCAAGGGTGCAGGCCATGCCCCTCATCAAAGTGGGCTACTCGTCGTTCAAGAATGGCATTGAGGCCTATCTGCAATATGCTTATGGCCTAACCGACCTCATACAAACCAAAGACAACCCCTACGGCTATGCCACAGCTAGGAACAACAGTCACCTGTTCCTGCTGACAGTGGGCTACACCATACCTCTCAATAAAAACAAACAGCCATGATACAGTTCAGATACGGCCATGTGGCAACGTTCGTTCCACTGTTGTGCACGCTGCTCCTTACAACAAGTAGGGTGCAGGCACAGATACAAAAGCCTACACCGCAGCATGCTCCTGGCGGTGTAATGGGCTATGTAAAGTGGGGCTTTGGAAATGACAATGCGCCCATGCGGCTTGCCGCCAATAGCGGAATGACCTTCGTTGGCGTGGGTAAGGCGAGGCAGGGCGGCGAGCAACTGCTTTGGCATGTGGGCGCGCAGGGTGGACAGACACAGCTGGTGCAGACCACAGCGCGCACGGCCGACCTGGCCCGTGGCACGTTTATGAACTATGTGGGGCGCGACACGCTGCCGCCTCTGCGACTGTACACCTACGTCAGTTCTGCCGCCAACGGCATCCGTGGCACGCTAGCCGTGGGCGGAACCACTAAGGAACGATTGCCCATAAGGGCGATGAAAGAGGGTATGGCGGAGTATGCGGTGTATCCTCGTGCACTTTCGGCCACGGAACGCATGCGCGTTGAAAGTGCAATGGCCTTGCGTCATGGCATTACGCTGAACCATTCGTACTTCAACTCTAAGGGCCTGGTTGTACGAAACTACTACCGCCTTAAAGCCTACAACCACCGTGTGGCTGGCATTATCGGCGACAGTACGTCGTGCCTGTACCTGTCGACGGGCCAAAGTGCTGAGGGCGAAGCGGCTGTTCGCGTGGCGGCCAAGGCCATCGGCGAGGGCGCGAGCTACCTTTGGGGCGACAATGCCAAACGGCTTGCTTTCGCGGCAGACAGGGGAAACGGCAAATGGATGCGGCGGCGATGGGCGGCAACCACGACGGGGACACCTGTGGCGGGCATGACTTTGACGCTCGACACGCGGAGCATCAGGCAACTGGAACCGCTCGGCGAGGGCGAAAGTTATTATCTGGCGGTAGATAATAGCGGAACGGGTAAGTTTCCCGTCGGGCAACTTCGATATTATAAGGCACGCATGGGGCAGGCGGACAGCGTTACGTTCATGGGCATAAGTGCCGGCGTGGGCGAAAGTGTCTTCACATTTCGCGCGGCCAAGGACTTCTTCTCTACCATCGACGTGGAACAGCCACGCTGCTCCACTGGCGCAAAGGGTGCACTGCGCGTGCTGCTCACGGGCGGCACACCCCCATATCGCCTAACGGCAAGTGTCGACGGCAAGGCTGTATGCGTACATGCTACGGCGGACAGCATCGTAACCGTCCCCTCGCTAACGCAAGGCAAGTATGTCATCGTGGCATACGATAATGACGGTAAATCGCTATGCAGCGAGGTAACGTTGCACAATGCCGACTTGGCCGACGTTCCCGATTTGGAGGACGTTAGCTTTGCCCAAGGGGCCGAACGCGACTATCACTTGGAAACGAAAGGCAACTACGCTTGCCGTTGGAAGACCCCAACAGGGAAATACCTAGACGGTCGGCGTGTAACGCTTGAAGAAGATGGGGAATATCTTGTTGAACTAACCAATGGCGATGGTTGCTCTACGCTGCGTACGCTGAACGTAACCACTGTAACGAGCGATGGTTTCGCACGCTACGAGGTGTCGCCCAACCCTACTCGTGACGGCAACATAGATGTACGCGTTGAATTGACGGAGGCTGCTCCGCTCGCGCTTTTCCTCCATGCGCCCGATGGTGCGCTGTTGCAAACCGAGGTTCGCGAACCTGACAGCTACCATGCCACCCGCCTATACCTGCCTGTTGTGGGCGTATACATATTAGAGATGCGGAGCGGAGAGGCTAAGCGAAGTGTGAAGATTATAAGAAGATAGCCCATACAAGGAACGACTAAACCTGAAATGCACATGAAAAGATTGATACACATCACGTTGGCAACGGCCATAGCTCTACTGTCGCTCGCATCTTGTAACGACGGTAGGCGTACTTCACGCGGCATGGGCGCACAAGGAGAAGTAAAACGGCAGGTTATACGTCACGCCGAACAAAAGTCCGACAAAGGTTCGGTCGTGCCGAATGCCAAGAAAGGCATTGGCGGCACGCTTGCTACGCGTAAGGTGCAGGGTAGGGAAACCAACAAAGACCTATCGCGCTTGCGCAGTTTCCGACGTCGTACAGTGAGCAAACTCTTCGCACGCGATGCGGCCGACTCGCTGCATCTGGGGCGTGCCCAGCTGCATGTTCCGAGTGGTAGTATGGAACGGGCCAAGTTGTTGAGCGTAACGCCACTGGGTAAGGGCGAACTGCCCCACCTGCCAGCAGGCATGGTGAATGTTACGGGCGATAGGGATGTGCCCGTTTCCGCATTGTTGAAAGGTGGTGTGGCAGGCTACCGCCTGTTGCCTCACGGCGAGCATTTCGTGCATGCGCCTGCAACCATCATCGTGCCCTACGACAGCGCGCTCATCCCGAAGGGCTATACGGCAGACGACATACACACCTATTATTATGATGAGCTGCAAGGCAAGTGGACGATGCTTCGCCATAAGGCCTTGGATAGGGAAAGGGAAGTGGTGATGGCCGAGACTTCGCACTTCACCGACGTGATAAACGGCATCATCAAGGTGCCGGAGAGTCCCGAAACGCAGAACTATGTGCCAACGGGTATTGCCGAACTGAAAGCTGCCGACCCCGCAGCGGGCATAACCACGGTGAATGCGCCCACGCCCAACCAGAGCGGAACGGCATCGCTGGGCTACGCCTTCGAGTTGCCCAAAGGGCGCGGCAGCATGCAACCCTCCGTGGGTTTGCAGTATGGCAGCGATGGCGGGTCGTCGTACGTGGGTTATGGTTGGAGCCTGCCCGTGCAAAGTGTGGACATCGAGACGCGCTGGGGTGTACCACGTTTCGACATCGAGCATGAGAGTGAGAGCTACCTGCTGATGGGAACGAAACTGGGCGACCGCACTTATCGTACAGCCGAACTGCCAGGCCGGGCAAAGGATAAGCGTTTTAAACCGCTGGTTGAGGGCGGCTTTGCGCGCATCATCCGCAAGGGCGACTTGCCCACAAACTACACGTGGGAAGTAACTTCCAAAGATGGCACCACATCCTACTTTGGCGGCATTGATGGTAAGATAGTAGACAACGCCGTAATCAAGGATGCCGCAGGGAACATCGTGCGTTGGGCACTTTACCGAACGGTGGACACCCACGGCAACTTCGTTTCGTACACATACGAACACCATGACAGCACCCTCTACCCCAAGTGCTATCGCTATACGGGACACGACAACGAAGAGGGGGCTTACGCCGTGAACTTCGAATACGCCCCCACGGCGCGCAAGGATGCCATGAGCAGCGGCCGCTTGGGTGTGCTGCAACGCGACGACCGCCTGCTGCAACGCGTAAACGTTACGTTCAACAACGAGTCCGTACGCAGCTACACGCTGCATCATCGCGAAGGCCCTTTTGCCAAGACGCTGCTAGATAGTATCGTGCAATTCGACGCTAAGGGAGCAAGGGTGGCCGCACAAGGGTTCGACTACTATGACGACGTTAAGGGCGGGATGTTCGGGAAGGCGGAGCCGTGGATGGCGGAACAAGACGGGAGGGATGAATACGCATCCCTTATAAAACACACGATAAATGGATGCGACGACAGGCTAACCATGCTTGGTGGCGGATATTCCAAAGGAAGGACATACGGAGGTGGTCTGATGGTGGGATTCGGCATTGCCATCGGCACGATGAACGTAGGCACATCTTATACACGCTCGAAGAACAGCAGTAAAGGTTTGAACGTGCTTATTGACATTGACGGCGACGGATTGCCCGACAAGGTGTTCAGGGCGGGCGGTGCCCTGCGTTACAGGAAGAACCTCTTTGGGAGTACAGGCAGGCATGTCTTTGGTAAGAGCCGTCCCATATTGGGCATTGGCGAGTTTTCGCGCAGCACCAGTTGGAGCAAGTCGCTCAATGCCGATGCGGCATTGGATTTCATTGTTGTTAAGCCAGGCGTAAGTTACAGTAAGACATGGGAGAATACGGAAACGTCCGTCTACCTGTCCGACTTCAACGATGACGGACTAGTGGACATCGCTAAGGATGGCACGGTGTGGTTTAACAGGCTCGGGGCAGACAGCCTGCCGACTTTCGTTCCCAGCACTGCGGGCACCGAAAACCCCATTGTGGGACATGGGGCGGACATCGGCGACAAATTCGGCATTGACTATAAGGCCGTCAGGGATTCCTTGGAAAAGGAGAACCCCCTGCACGACGTAGTGCGCGTATGGCGTGCGCCGTTCTCAGGAACAATCCGCATTGCCAGTGTGGTGAACAAGTCCACAACTTATGGCGACGGCATCACATACAGCATCCAAAAGGAGGAAAACGTATTAAAAAGGGATTCCATTCTCAGCACAGGGACGAGAACGGACAGCCTCACGACATCCGTCAAGGCCGGCGAAAGGCTGTTTTTCCGCTTGCAGTCGCGCTACTCGGGTGCGGCCGACAGCGTGGCGTGGTCTCAACGGGTGGGATATAGTAAGATTGTTGGCGGCAATGCCACCTACTTGGGGCAAGACTTCTCTCACTATGATGCCGCATCCGACTTCTTGGAAGGAATGACCACGGGCATGTCTTTGCCCAAGGACGGGCGCGTGGAGGTAAAGGCGCCTTACAGGAAGGGGCGGACAGAGAGTCACGTCACGCTCGTCGTGCGAAGGAAAGACATACACGGCGAACACATTCTGATGGAGAAGAAACTCCCAGCCGGCACTCCCGTTGAGGATACGTTTGCGGATGCGTTCGACGTATCGGCGAAAGATTCGGTGCAGCTGACCTTTGAGATGCTGACGGATGCTCCTTTGGAATGGAGAAACATGTCGTGGAAGCCAACGTTAAGGTACGTCTCCACACAAGACACGCTCCGTGTAATTCCTTTTAGAAAGATGTATAACAAGCCCGTACTTGTGAGTGCTTCAAGAAATGTTAGGAAGGACCTGGCAAAGAACCAGAAATACGACCCAGGAGTAATTCTCGTGCATAAGTTTAAGGTGAAGCGACAAGATCGGAGTAACGACAAGGATACGGCAACCGTACATGTGAACTTCAACAGGGAGGACGGCACCTTACTGCTTAAGCGCAAATATACCTTAACCAAAGGCGACAGCATAAAGGTTGACTCGCTGGTCATTGTTGATGCAGCCTTGCTGGAAGAACTCTGCAAGGGAAAGACGCAGGCAACGTTTAGTGTAGAAAACGAGTTGAGGTCGGTTGCTAAGGCTACGGTGGAAGTCTTCCGCGATTCGCTTGTCTTCATAAAGGACCCGATAAAGAAGAAGATGATCGTCGACCACAAGGAGAGGATCCTCGTCGACACATTTGCATGCTCCGTCTTCTCCGGCTACAATTCCCTTAATTTCGGACACCTTTATAGGGGATGGGGACAGTTCGGCTACAACGGGAATAGGGAATACGCAAACCGTCCCATTGAAACGGCCGCATTGACCATCGACACCAACGGATACAAGAAAATCGCCGACAATTACAAGAACAGCCATGACAAGAATGACCTCGCGGATTTGGCTGAGACTGGCAAGCAACGCTTCTTCGTCATGGGGTACAATGTCGCACGTAGGGTATATGTCGGTGCTACCGACAGTGCCTACGTGGGCGCGTACTTCCAATGCCCCTCACGTTTGGGCGAGAGTGAGATACGGGTGGACAGCGTGCGGTATGCCACCGGAGACGGTGTGCCTGCCCCCATCTTGAAGACACGCTCCGAGGGTACGGGACATGCTGTTAGTGCCAGTGCAGACATCGGTGCACTGTCTTTCGGAGTGAGTGGCAGTGCGAGTAGCCAAACCTCTTTCACAAAAGTGTCGGCAATGGACATAAACGGAGATGGTTACCCCGACTGGATAGATGAGAACGACAGCCACATCTTTGCACAATATACGGCACAGGGAGGTAAGCTCAGTGGACATTGGCTAAATACAGACATTAATGCACCTCAATTCGAGTCCACCGCTTCTACTTTTGGCGCAAACGTAGGAGGGGCGTCCAAGGGCAAAGGTAAAGGGGCTATAGCCGTGAGCATTTGCCCTAAGGACAAGTCCTCGTCGGGTGGAAATTCCTCTGGCGAAGGCGAAGGTCAGAACGCAGGTGACGGTAACTCTATCTCCAGTTTCTCGGTAAGCGCCAGCGGTGATTTCACAAGTGGAAAGTCGTCTACCATCCGCGACTGGATAGACTGGAATGGTGACGGCCTGCCTGACATGGTCGAAGGTGGCACGGTGAAATACAACCTCGGCTATGGATTTACGTCAGCTATGTCACGAGGCAAAGGTTGGATGGAGGAGTTCTCTTCTAATAGAACCTGGGGCGCAGGATTAGGAACAAGTATCAACATACTAGGTCCGGCCAACATCTCATTCGGTTTTAATGGCACAAAGACCACTACCCTTACGGAAATATCTTACGCAGACCTTAATAGTGATGGACTGCCCGACATGGTGAGACGTGACGGGGATGGGGTGCGGGTAGCCATCAATACAGGCGAAGGATTCGTTAATGACGTCTACCGTGGTGAGGGAACTGCGGGAGGAAGTCTCGCCACCTCCGTTTCGGGCTACGGCAACACGGCCGTCAAGTTCAACTTGCATATCCTTTTCTTGAAGTTCTCGCTTACGCCACGAGTGATGGCCTCCACATCCGAGGGCGTCAGTCGTACGGAGAGTGCTTTACTCGACATTGATGGCGACGGCTTGCCCGACTTCGTAGAAAGTGCAGGCCCCAATGCCCTTGTCGTTCGCCGCAACCTCACCGGCCGCACCAACCTGCTGCGCAGCGCCACCCTGCCTTTCGGCGGACACGTTCGCGTTGAGTACCGTCAGACGCTGCCCAGCTTCGCCATGCCTGGCCGCCGCTGGGTGATGTCGGCCGTGGAGACTTCGGGCGGATATGCCGAGAACGGGGCGACGCGCATGCGCAACGAATTCGCCTACGAGGGCGGCTACCGCGACAGGCGCGAGCGCGACTTCTTCGGGTTCGCCAAGGTCGTCACCCGACAGCTGGACACGCAGAAGGACAATGCCGCCTACCGCACGCAGGTGTCCGAGTACGGGCACAACCGCAACCTGTACATGCACGACCTCGTCACCGCCGAGACACTGTACGACGCGCAGGGCAACAGGCTGCAAGGCACCCTCAACACCTACGAGGCGGTACGGCAGCGCGACGACAGCACGAGCGTGTTCCCCGCGCTCGTCTCCGTCAGGCAGACGGTCTACGACAACGCCGGGCAGGGCAGCATGAGCACCACCGTGCACAACACCTACGACGCCTACGGCAACCTGGCATCCTACAAGGAAACGGCCACCGACTACGAGCTGCGCGCGGACATCGCCTACCACGAACTGCGCGAAAGCCACATCGTGGCACTGCCGCGACACATTGCGGTGAAGGACAAGGCGGGCAAGGTGTACCGCGAACGTTCGACGGAAGTGGACGGCAAGGGCGACGTCACCCGCATCACGATGCACAACGGGCAGCTGCCCTCGGTGTACGACATGGCGTACGACGCGTACGGCAACCTGGCCGCGCTCACCAAGCCCGCCAACCACAAGGGTCAGCGCATGCGCTACGAATACGCCTACGACGGCGTGCTGCACCAGCTCGTGACGGGCGTGAAGGACGCCTACGGCTACACCTCGTCCACCGACTACGACTGCCGTTGGGGCGCACCGCTGGAAACGCGCGACATCAACGGCAACCGCATGCGCTATGCCTACGACGACGTGGGTAGGCCCGTCGCAATCGTCGGCCCGAAAGAACTGGCCGCAGGCAAGCCCTACACCGTACGTTTCGAGTACCACCCCGCAGGCCGCTGGGCGCGCACGCTGCACTACGCCCCCGAGGGCGACGTGGTAGAGCGCGCCCGTACCGCCGACAGCCTTGGGGTCGGTGACGAGGGTGAAGGTGCGGGACTCGATGATGGGCTCCATGTAGGTGTAGTTCGTGCGCAGGACGGTCTCCTTGGGATTAGCCCCTCCAGCGGAATAATCGTAGACGGTGCGGATGACACGGCTCAGGCGCGAGCCCTCGAGCTCATGCGTCACGTCGGCGACAAGACGCCCCTGGGAGTCATATTCCTTGTAGTTGCTGACGTAGCTGACCTGCGGAGAGAAGGGGCGGTAGGTGTACTTCGTCTCGGTGCGCTCCTTCGTACCGGTGGCGGTGAGCTTCTCGACGACCTCGCTGACGCGGTAGCCCTGCTCGTCGTAGGTATTCGTCGTCGTCTCGATGGGCTGCAGACTGCCCCCCGAAGCGGGGATGCCATAGACGACCTTCGTCAGAAGGCCACCCCTACGGCGGTAGACCTCTTCGGTCCGCTCCTCTTCGGTGCCTGCTGCAGAGAGACGGGTGATGACGCGCTTCTCTACCTTACCCGTGAGGGTGGAGAGGGGCTTGATTGATGGCACGTCGGGAGTGTTCTTTCCCTTACCAAGGCAGCTGGGCAGCATCAGAAGGGCTGCTGCCGACAGGGCGGTAAGGCGGCTGATGATTCTATTCATATCGGTCACATCATTGGGATAGGGATGCGGTGCTCTCGGGGAAAGGCTACACCCCTACATATTATACAATAGGTACTACAAAGCTAAGACAAAATGCACATATCGTCCTGTCACGCCCTCTGTGCACAAAGCCCCCGAGCCACGGCTACTCTATGCAGGAAAAAGCGCCGCCTCACGATATGCGGGGAGACTTCGCGATAGTGAGCGAGGGGATAGCGAGCAGGCTTCGCTATCCCCTCGGCGCTATTTAGATGGCGTGTAAGGGAGGTTTTATACGGCTAATAGGCTCACTGAACGGGGGTGTTCATCCCTTCGCTTGCCCCCGTAGTGAGGCGCTTCAGGTCATCATACCGCGCACGCGTATCCTGCGCCTTCACGCTCTTCTTTCCCCAGCTGTAGGAGATGGTAAGCTCCAGGCGTGCACATTGCTGACACGTATGCTCCTTAACGCATTGAGTATAGCAAGTATGGTGACACCTACATCGGCAAACACGGCAGCCCACATGTTGACAACGCCCAACGCTCCCA
>ERZ773087.580-NODE-580-length-26697-cov-29.590571_pt1 | contig 26697 bp, 19 predicted proteins | sample MGYA00511375_ERZ773087 | MGnify/ENA primary metagenome ERZ773087 (study PRJEB29015, sample SAMEA2737995) | human oral metagenome | biome: human oral; feature: human-associated habitat; material: dental | place: China | collected 2063 ...
ATAAGCGTATTACGGGTAAAGGAATCCTATTACCCACACGATTCGTTATAGAGCCAGAATTTTGTCTGCGCGGGCTTATAAGTCGCGATTTTTATGTAAATTTGTCTAGTATCTCGTGCGTGATGAGGAGTGTTCGTCTTGGTTTTTACAGCATAAAGATATTAGCTCCTCTCTGTTTATATGTGTCTTAAAAATTATAATGACTTCAATCCTAAGAATATAAGTACTGATGAAGTTTGGTGAAAGAAGTTTTATTAGTTACAGACATGGAAGTGACAGGAAAGTGGGCCTTGGCAAGTTTTCAACAGCCAAGACCAAGAAATTATGGTATCAGAAATGGAGAGAATTATAAAAATAGATAGATGAACACTGTAATGGAGAGCTCAAATTTTAATATTCAAGAATGGGTTAATTTGACTTCTTATACCGACAGTAAAGGTTGGAAAGGATATTGCAAAAGAAACAAACCCTTCACTATTTTTCGTGCAAACAAAATGGTTAGTTATTTTATGTGTTTCTTTAGTAAATACATAAGTGATGTAACCATAGTCTCTAATGTTTTCAGGGTAAAAGAATATCAACAAAATAACAGTAACATAAGTAATTATGTAAGATACACAGAAAAGTATCTGATAGACTTTGGATATATGGAAATTGTTAGTGGTTCTATTTACGATAATCCTAATTGTTTGTCTTTGGGTTTCAAGAGATTTCTAAATGTAGATTATGATATTATGTCCATGTTCTCTTTATTAATGATGATGGATGAAGGAATTGACGGACATTGCTTTTTTGTTTTTGATAAGTTAGGACTTATTGCTTATCCTCATGATGATACTGGCTTTGGATTTATACGTATTAGAAATACGAAAGTGCACTATGAAGATATGTTTCTTAAAAACGTATCTCAATTTTCAGATTATATTAGTGTTTGGTAATCTTCTTTCATTACTATATCTCTTCTTGTAACGCTGCCCATTAGGGAACTCTTCCTTTCTTTTCCTCTGCGTTTATTGCTGACAGCGTTGGGAAAAACCTCATGTGTATTTGAAATATAACTGCGCTTTGCCACAGGTTAATGGGGCAGAGTTTCGGTTTTTATAATGTCTTTTCTCTATAACAACCGAAAAGTATTTTGTCTACATGGGCTTGTAAATCGCGATTTTTATGTAAATTTGTCCAGAACCTCGTACATGAAAAGGGCGTTACTCTCGGCTTTTGCAACTTAAAGATAATAGTTCTTTTCAATTAGTAAGAGGTTTAAAGGTTAGAGTGATTTCAATTTCCTGAGAAGTAGCAATTTATATAATAGAGAATAAATGATGAAGAAACAAAGCAGAAACCACAATATAATAAAGATAATATTGACGAATGAGGAAAGAAAATACTTAGGTCTTACGCCAATAGAAAGCCATTGGGAAAGGGTGGACATAAAACATGTAACCTTGTTTTTTGATGGAGACGTTATTCGTAAAAAGATAACGCACGCTGAATTTGAATCACAACAATTTTCGTATTTAGAAGAGGATGTGTGTGTAGAAACCGCAGAAAACCGAACGATTGTTTTGCCTAAGACATTAAGAGGTAAGCCAAAGAAACTAAATTATACGGCAACCACGATGTTTACGCGCATAGGTATGTATTTTATGTACAACGATGGCTATGTAAAAATTGCCAACGCAACGACTCAAAAGACATATTATTGGACTAGAATTGAGGGCGAAGAAGACAAAAAGCTTTTTGATGAGTGGTTTGATACTTGGAAAAACGAAACCACAGAAGAAGATTTAAGAGAGCTGGAAGTTTTTAAGAATGAAACGAGAAAGAAACAAAAGTATAAGGAAGGAGATGTCTTTGCCTTTAAAATAGGCAGGCGAAACTATGGCTTTGGAAAGATTATTATTGATGTGGTAAGTAGAAGAAAGGCAGAAGAATTTCGTAAAAACAAGAACTATGGCTTGGCGCATCTTATGGGCACGGCTTTAATAGTGAAGGTTTATCATAAAATGTCGGATACAAAAGACATCGACATAGCAGAACTTGAACGCTGCTGTTCGCTTCCAGGACAAGCAGTAATGGATAACCATATTTATTATAATCAATACCCCATTATAGGCAATCTGCCAGTGTCTAATGTCGACATGAACGACGCTTATCTTTCTGTTAGTAGGAGTATCAACTATAATGATTCGGACATCGCTTATCTTCAATATGGTTTGATTTATAAAGAAATACCCCTTAGCGAGTATAAGAAATATGAGGAAGAACATTGGCCGGCATATAGAAACGAGGGGATAGGTTTCTGTTTGGATATAGATGGCTTGGAAGATTGCATCAAAGAAAAATCTAATGATAAGTATTTTGAAATAAACACTAATGATTTGAGAGCCCCTGAACATGCCAAAGATAGAGAAATCATATTTAAACTGTTTGGATTGGATGCCGGTTTAGATTATCAAGGAAACTTGGAGTTATGTAAGCAATAGATGATGTTTTGAGAGAACTGAACTGTTGGGGCTAATCTTTATGCTAATTTTCGTCTTTCAGCAGATGCCTAAGCTCTCTTGCTTTTTTATTGACTGCATACCGCATGATTTTCAAGTAAAAAGGTGCAATAAATGATGTGCTTGCTCGTTGATACATGTGGTTGTATGGAAGTAAATGCGCTTTGTTTATCAAGACTTAGACATTTTTACTTGATGCAATGGCAGGTTGTGTGGAACATAAAGTAGAAGAACATATTATCGACATTGAAGTTGAATTAAATAACAATTGACGAATAAATTAAAGAAACAAGATTATGAACACATTAGAACACAAGTATTTTGGCAAATTGAATTTCGACAATGCAAACGAAATAGGAATCGTTTGGAAAGGTGAAGTAGATGGAATAGACGTAACAATGTGGTATGATGAAGATGTGGAAGTAATGAAGGGGGAACTGGACAGATTTGCTCTCTTTTTAGAAAACATCAAAGACAATATCAAGAAAGCTACCGAGGCACTGATAGAGACATTGAAAGAGGATAGGGAGTATATGGACTTTCATCTTGAAGAATGTAAAGACGCAAACTTACCCGATGATGTTGTTAAGTTTGTTTCGCAGATGACAGTGACAGCCATTGACTTATGGATAGGCGATAGCGAGTATAGAATAACGATGGATTTTATGATTTTACCTGATGAGAGCGACCAAATATTATGTGTAACATTCAATGAAAGGGGAGAAATTAACGCAGTAGATTGGGAGAGCTAGACTGTTGTTGTCCATATAGTCTCTTGAATTTGTCTGTGTGCTTTTATGTTGAAACAACATTAAACGCATAAAATAGATTTGATTGAACTGTTTGTTTTCCGACTTAAATAGAAGCATAAAGATGAAAGTTATCAGAGATTTTGGCGAATATTTCAAGTATTCGCTTCACGATGCACGCATAAATAAAATTGAGTATAGACGAGGAAATATGATATTGCATTTTAATTATATCTTTTCGTATGATGAGGGGGCAGAGCAAACTCATAAGGCACAAATCGTTTTTGAGCAGACAGATATTGATGATGTTCGTGTACTTGTGTTCAACGATAGGTGGTTAGATGATTTTCATGGCGAATGTATCGGTTTAGAAACATACCAAAGTAAGTATAAGGATAGTGAGTTTGAGGTTATTGACGAGAGTTATAACTGGGGAAAGGCTGTGTTTCAAGGTTGGCTTTGGACTGGGGGTGTGCCAGTATGCTGCATAATGGATATATGTTTTACGGGTAAGATGGTATATATGATAGAGGAATAGGGAATTGTCTTATTGCTATATGAGTAACCATGAACGACGGTTATAATTGGGTACAAGCAAATTCAAGGAGGTTTGCTCTTACCGAATAGTGCTACACTCAATTCATGGCTGTATTACTTCTGCAACAGGTATTCTCACACCTGGCTTATGAAAACAGTAGAAAATATTGTACGTACTATCATATTGAACGTCCCAGTATAGCGTTGTTCTCCATCCCCCATTGTATAAGTCGTTTTTGTCTTTATTGTTTGTGTTGTGAAAATTGATTTGTGGAACTACAAAATGAGTTGAGTCTCTCCTGTCGTACGAGAAAAAGAAATTAAAATTTTGTACGACCTTAGATGGTAAGTCGTGAGGTTTGATACCAATGCTATCCAATGCATTGCGATATAAAGTTATAGTAATAACAGTAGAACCTCCCTTCGCCAGTACGACATCCCTTTCCCTTCTTGACAAGGTTTGACCTAATACAACATCAAATGGGCGTGTTTTATCCCTTATCGTTATGTGTGAGTGATAACTATTCCAACCATGTACAATACTTATTGGCAACAACAACGTGTCAGAAGTTTCATTCTTTACAACGTATTCGAACTGCATATACCTGCTACCACCTTTGGGAATGGGACAGTTACCCTTTATCATGCACAATGAATAGTTGTCGAACACCCTATACAGATATGCATCTAGCTGTGGTGTTGTTTGAGTACAAGAAGTACTTAATAAGGATAAGCTTAAAAGACTGCTCGATATGATTTTCTCTAAGAAGACAACTTGAATTTTTCTCTTTCTCATCTTTTGTGGCAGAATTAGTACAAATGCTAAATTGCTCCATCCAAGCCAACTGGCTGTTGTTGTTTAATAGACTTCTGTATAAATATTGTTTACAATTCGTTTCTTTTAAAGCTATACCACTTCTTGTAACGTTGCTCATTTAGGGGCGATTGATGGCTTGGTGAGTTGGTAAGTTTCTGAGTTTTGAGTGTTCGAACGTTCCCTAACGATAAGTTTGTTAGCTATTGGTTCGAGATTTCATGCGAAAGCTCCCATAAACACAGAAACTCACCAACTTATGAAGTTATAGATTAATGCTGTCTGCCTCTTTAACCTCTTCTTCGTCAAACCATTTCGATAGTTTCTCGTGAGCCTTTGTCTTCACGTCTTCTGGAATGTCGGTCCACACTTTGCGCAGTACGTAGAGCAAAACGCCGAGGTCGTCGCCCAAGCCGGCAATGGGAATGGCGTCGGGGATAACGTCTAGCGGACTGATAAGGTAGCCAAGTGCGGCCACAATCATCGTCTTGTCTTTCAGCGAAACGGTGTCGCTTTGCAGCGTATAGTACAAAATAAGGGCGGCATACACCAGCTTTGCACCTGCACGCTTTGCTATTTTCGATATTTTCTCGATAAACCCGCTTTGCGTAAACTTATCTTTGTACGACATAAAGTCGGGTAAGTCTGTCTTTTGTTTTTCCATGTTGTCGATTGTTTTTGATTTAAAAAAAATAGTTAGGATATCATGTTTGCTTCATTGGCAAGCACTTCGCCGCCTTCGGTCAGCTTTTAAAATTCAACACATCTTCAATGTAACGTTCAATGCGTTCGTCGGCCATGCTTTTCAACCGATGTTTAATGCGCATTTTCGTGAGTAGCTTTACTAGTGCTGCCAGACAAAGCCCAATGGCTAAGGCAACAAAGATGGCCCAGTTTCCGCCAGGCATGTCCTTTTGTGGAAAGGCCGAAAACACCACAACGGGCAAAACAATCATTACGCCCATAATGGTGTATTGTGTGCGCTGCGAACCTGCACTGTCTAGTATGGCCTGCTTGTCAAGCAGGTAATCGTCAATTTCTGTTTTCGTGAGATTGTATTGTTCGGGTTGTGGAAACCCAGGAAATCCGCTCTCGACACGTATCTTACTCGACACGCGTTGTTCGAAATCCATTAGTTCTATGTGCATAATCTATTGACTATTAATGATTAAAGGGCAACAAATCCTTAAAGCTTGCTCAACGAAATTTCGTCTAGCTCGCTAAGGTATTTGCGCCTAAGTTTATAAAATTCAACCCATTCTTTGGTTTTGAGGTGCTTGCGCACATCGAAATCAAGGTTCCATTTGCCCGCCGACTCTAAGCGACCCATCATAAATCCTAGGGTGAGGTGCTTTAAAGACACGGCTGGTTGGTAGCGCGCCTGCGTATCTTTCTCATCGCTAGCCACGTATGTAACGAGGTTAGCGTTTTGCATATCGAAGAGCAACTGTTGCACAATGCGAACGGGTATGTTGGTTTCTAATTTCAGTTCTACGGCCGTATAGGCAGGTTTACCTTCGTCAAAACGCTTGCATATCTTGCCCAATAGCAGCGCGCTAAGCATCATTCGGTAGCGATAGCTTAGGTCGTCCATCTGTCCCAGCAAGTCGAAACTTTCCATATTCTGACTCGTATAGCTCAATTCGGCACCAAAAAGGCAGATGCTCCACGATATTTGTACCCACAACATGAACAATGGGAGGGCTGCAAACGACCCGTAGATGGCGTTGTACGACGAGAGGAAGATTTGCGAATGGATGTAAAACACCTGCAACAGCTGCATGGCGATGCCCGAAAGGATGCCTGGTAAGAATGCGGCAGAGAAGTTTACCTTGGTGTTGGGCATAAAGATGAACAGGCAAACGAACACTGCCGACATCAGCACGTAGGGCATAACGGTGATGACAAGGCGCATCATGGGGCCTAACACCACGTACTCGTTGATGTCTTGCGCAAAGGTGGCCATAACGATAGACACACCCGAAGTTACCACAATGACGATGGGAACAAGGAAGAACATGGCCAAATAGTCGGTTATGGTGCGGAAAAGACTGCGCGGATGCTGAACTTGCCAAATGCTGTTGAAGGCTTTCTCGATGTTGCTGATAAGCATCAGCACGGTGAACAGCATGAATAAAAGGCCAATACCGAGAAACACGCCGCTTTTGGTGTGTACAAGATACGAGTTGACAAAGCCGATGATGGTTTCTGCTGCTTGTGGCTGGCTAGATAGAGCATCTCTAAACCACACCTCGATATATTTGGAAAAGCCAAAGCCGCGAGCAATGGCAAACACCACGGCCACGATGGGTACGATGGCCAAAACCGTGCTGTAAGTGAGTGCCGAGGCCAAATCGGTTACGCTACGGGTAGTGAAAAACTTCACCGTAACCACTAAACGTTTCAACACCATTAGGCATACGTAAGCCAATGGCGACACGTCTTCGCGCCGTATCTGCCACATTTCTACCTTAAAAAACGTGATGATGGTGTTTAATGTCTTCTTCATAATGAAAAGCAAAAGAGAAAAAAGAAAGCAGTGGCCCTATAAGCCGGGTTCTGTACTCTAATGCCTCGTGGGGCAAAAAAGTGCCTGCCATTTATCTAGACCGTGGGTCGCCCCAAGGCTCAAGCATTCTACCCTCCATCGTAAACATGTTTCAGACGGACAACCTTCAAACGATGGTATACGCGAACTTGCAGCTCCCAGAAGGTACAACCCGATGATCGCCCATCGGTTGGTGGTCTCTTACACCGCCTTCTCACCCTTACTCCAACGCGCACGCTACAAGGAGGTGCGCGAAGGGGCGGTTATTTTCTTCTACCTTTACCCGTTGTCGCCAACAGCTTCTATTTTCAGAAGTGGGATGTCCTATGCTGCCCGGACTTTCCTCTCGCATCCTAACGATGCCAGCGGCAGAGCCAGGCCACTGCCTTTTAGCTTGCAAATATAGCCATTTTTTTGCGGATAATATGTAAATGTATGGCGAGAAATGTTACAATTTAATAAAAAAGGCGTTTTGTTTAAGTTTTTCGTGGAACCTTGTTGACGAAAGAGTAGGGGAAGGGGGCAATGTCTTGGCGAACCAATAGGCGGAAAAGCAAACAAAAAAGAAGTGTTTGTGAAGAGGCGAGTTTGTTTTGTTCGTTGAACTTTTGAGGTGTTGAATTTGTGGGTTTTATCGTATGTCGGTTCAACTAGAAGGTTCATGAACCTGTCTGTTAGAAGAAAATAGGATGCTGTATGCGTGCACACAGAAGAACTTACCGTGCCAAGGAACTTGGGCACGTTTACGAATGAAAGCCGCGTTGCGTTAGAAAATGATGCGAATTAAAATGGCTAAATCATCATCTTACGTTAAGCTTAGGCCTTATTCTACATGCCGTCATGCTAACAATATACGGGGTATCGCCATCAAAGTGTTATTTTGAACAACCTGTAATCTCAACTAAATCAACCCCGAAACATGGACTTGTAGCAGATAGAATGTCGGCTTTTTTTTGCAGAAAACAAATAAATTAGTATATTTGCGAGCAATTTATAACGTTAAATACAAAACAAGAAAGAATGCTTACACTTAAACTCATCAGTGAGGAAACTGAACGTGTGATTAAGGGGTTGGAGAAAAAACACTTTAAGGGAGCAAAAGATGCTGTCGAAAAAGTGCTTGAAACCGACAAGCGCAGACGCGATGCTCAGCAGAAACTGGACAAGAATAAACAAGAAGCAAATAGCATGTCGAAACAAATTGGCATGCTGATGAAAGACGGCAAGACACAAGAAGCCGAAGAAGTAAAGGCTAAGGTTGCCGTATATAAGGAGAACGACAAGCTGTTGCAAACGCAGATGGCCGAGGCCGAACAAGAACTTACAACTTTGCTATGCAACATTCCTAACATACCGGCCGACGAAGTGCCCGAAGGAAAAGACGCTAACGACAACGTTGTGGTGAAAGAAGGCGGCGTTATTCCGCAACTTCCCGAAGATGCCTTGTGCCATTGGGACCTCTGCAAGAAATTTAATCTCATTGATTTCGACCTTGGTGTGAAAATCACTGGTGCCGGTTTCCCCATATATATAGGTAAGATGGCTCGCTTGCAACGTGCCTTAGAGGCCTTTTTCCTTGATGAGGCACGCAAAAGCGGATATCTAGAAGTGCAGCCGCCGTTGGTGGTTAACCAAGCGTCGGGTTACGGAACGGGACAACTTCCCGACAAAGAAGGACAGATGTACCACGCCGAACAAGACGACCTTTACCTTATCCCCACGGCCGAAGTGCCTGTTACCAATATCTTCCGCGATGTTATTCTCGATGAGAAAGACCTACCCGTGATGCGTTGTGCCTATTCGGCTTGTTTCCGCAGAGAGGCTGGGTCGTATGGTAAAGATGTTCGTGGACTGAATAGGCTGCACCAGTTCGACAAGGTGGAGATTGTGCGCATCGACAAGCCTGAACACTCGCACGAGTCGCACAAGAAGATGTTGGAGCATGTTGAGGGACTGCTGAAAAAGCTTGAACTGCCCTATCACATCCTGTTATTGTGCGGAGGCGACATGAGTTTCACCTCTTCTATCTGCTATGATTTCGAAGTTTGGAGTGCAGCACAAAAGCGTTGGTTGGAGGTTTCGTCGGTGTCTAACTTTGAAAGCTATCAGGCCAACCGCTTGAAATGTAGGTATAGGCGCGCCGAAGACAAGAAAATAGAACTTTGCCACACGCTCAATGGCTCGGCACTTGCCCTTCCACGCATCGTGGCTGCCATCATTGAGAACAATCAAACGCCCGAAGGTATCCGCGTTCCGAGGGTGTTGGTGCCCTATTGCGGGTTTGAAATGCTCGACGACAAGAGCTTCTAGTTGCCTTGACCATGGCCATTAGCATGGCCGATAATGGACTTAAACGCAACAAGGCAATATCATTAAGGCGCACAAAAGCGCAAAACAAAAACATTAGAAATGCACTGGGCGGTGTTCGCCTTATTAAAAAGAAAAGAGCGGACACCGCAACAGGGTTTCAAACAAAAACACAACCTGCGACTTGTATATTAACATAAACAATCAACATCAATTGCAAGGCCATGAATAAGATTATTAGAAAAGAGCAGTTCTCCGAAAAGGTGTATCGTTTCGACATCGAGGCTCCACTGATTGCCAAAAGTAGAAAGGCCGGAAACTTTGTTATCGTAAGAGTGGGCGACAAAGGCGAACGTATGCCGCTAACCATTGCCGATGCCGACACAACAAAAGGTACAATCACACTCGTGGTGCAAAAAGTTGGCCTCTCGTCTATTAAGCTGTGCAACCTCAACGAGGGCGAGTATGTTACCGATGTGGTTGGTCCGCTGGGCAATCCCACGCATATCGAGAACTTCGGAACTGTTATCTGCGCAGGCGGCGGCGTGGGTGTGGCACCCATGTTGCCCATCATTCGTGCACTGAAAGCTGCTGGAAACCGCGTTCTGTCCGTATTGGCAGGACGTTCGAAAGACCTTATTATATTAGAAGATGAGATAAGACAGAGTTCAGACGAGGTGATTATTATGACCGACGACGGTTCGTATGGCGAGCAGGGTGTTGTAACCGTGGGCATGGAGAAGTTCATTAACGCCGAACATATTGACCGCGCTTTCGCCATCGGGCCTGCCATCATGATGAAATTCTGTTGTCTTCTCACCCAGAAATACAACATCCCCACCGATGTTTCGCTTAACACCATCATGGTAGACGGTACGGGAATGTGTGGAGCATGTAGGCTCACCATTGGCGGAAAGACCAAGTTTGTTTGCATAGATGGCCCTGAATTTGATGGGGCTTTGGTTGATTGGGACGAGATGTTCAAGAGAATGGGCACGTTCAAGAAAGCCGAGAGCGAAGAGTTGCAACGTTACAACGACCATATCGAACAAGTGGAAGAGCGAGTTGCGCAAACGGTTTCGAACATCACAATGGACGTGGAGCCAACCACAGAGGGCATAGACGTGCTGACAGATCGTAATGCCGAATGGCGAAAAGAGTTGCGAGCAAGCATGAAGCCCAAAGAAAGAACGGGCATTCATCGTGTGGAAATGCCCGAATTAGACCCTGTTTATCGCGCCACTTCGCGTGTAGAGGAGGTGAATAAAGGACTTACAAAAGAACTGGCTTTGGTGGAAGCCAAGCGATGTCTTGACTGTGCTAAGCCCACTTGCATGGAAGGTTGTCCCGTTAGCATCAATATCCCCTCGTTTATTAAGAACATTGAGTGTGGTCAGTTTCTTGCTGCGGCCAAGGTGCTTAAAGATACGTCGGCCTTACCTGCCGTTTGCGGTCGTGTTTGTCCGCAAGAAAAGCAGTGCGAGAGCCGTTGTGTGCACCTAAAAATGAACGAACCTGCGGTGGCTATCGGTTATTTGGAACGCTTTGCTGCTGATTACGAACGCGAAAGCGGCAATATCTCCGTACCCGAATTGGCACCAGCCAACGGTATAAAGATTGCGGTCGTTGGTTCTGGACCTGCTGGTTTGAGTTTCGCAGGCGATATGGCCAAGTTCGGTTATGATGTTACCGTGTTCGAGGCCTTACACGAAGTGGGGGGCGTTTTGAAGTATGGCATACCTGAGTTTAGACTTCCCAATAAGATTGTAGACGTGGAAATAGACAATCTTAAAAAGATAGGGGTGAAGTTTATCACCGACTGCATCGTTGGAAAGACTATCTCCGTAGACGATTTGGAAGAGCAAGGATACAAGGGTATCTTTGTTGGTTCGGGTGCTGGACTACCTAATTTTATGGGCATACCCGGCGAAAACGCCATCAATATCATGTCGTCTAATGAATATCTTACACGTGTTAACCTCATGGATGCTGCCAATCCCAACACCGATACGCCCATTAACCTGGGCAAACGTGTAATGGTTGTGGGCGGAGGTAACACCGCGATGGACTCGTGTCGCACGGCCAAACGCCTTGGAGCAGAGGTTACGCTGGTTTACAGGCGGTCGGAGGCGGAGATGCCAGCTCGACTTGAAGAGGTGAAACACGCTAAAGAAGAGGGCATCGACTTCTTAACGTTGCACAATCCGCTTGAATATTTAGCCGATGAGCAGGGTGCTGTTAAGGCCGCAGTGCTGCAAGTGATGGAGTTGGGAGAACCTGACGCGAGCGGAAGACGTAGTCCGCAACCCATCGAGGGCGTTACGAAGACGCTCGATGTAGACCAAGTGATTGTTGCAGTGGGGGTGTCGCCCAACCCGCTTGTGCCTAATTCTATCCGCGGGCTTGAATTGGGACGCAAGAATACCATTGTGGTGAATGAAGGTATGCAATCTAGTCGCCCAGAAATTTATGCTGGTGGCGACATCGTTCGCGGCGGTGCAACTGTTATTTTGGCTATGGGCGACGGCAGAAAGGCTGCCGCCAGTATGCACAAGCAGTTGACGGAAGAATTGCAACTTGCACTTTAAGCGTGCACCGTAATTATTACATCGCGATATAATTCGCTAAGTGTAGACTATACACTCCATTTTATTTAAAGTTGCCTTTTCGGATTGAAACCATCCGAAAAGGCAACTTTTTATTTTAGAGAGGTTTTAAAAATACAGTCAAGAATGAACTTATAGTCAAACAGAATTGCTTTTGGAAAATAGTTGTTAGAAGAACGCAAGACGTGCGTAGCATGGCATCAATAAATCCTTACGCAGAGGAAAACGAGCACTTTTTGTTTGCTTACGATGCACCTATGGTTTTCCAAATCCATTTCTGTTTGACTAATAAAAGAAGAAAAGGCATAAGCATGGAACTTTTATAACATGCCTTAACCTTGCAAGGGAGGTAAGGCCAATCTGTGCTATTCAGCCTATTTCTTGGAAGATGGTGTTGGTTTGTTAGGTTGAATGGTTGTTTTTCTCTAAGTTTAGACTTATGTGGAGAAACGTGAGTTTGTGATAGAAACAGTATCTTTCTTGCAAAACGTATGGGATTAACACCATTCAATATGAAATTTACCATTGGTCAACTTATTAAACCCCAATCGGTCGTTAGGCCGCTTACCTATTATTTTAGGTTGTTCCCATCGCTTCCTGTTCATCTTTCGTTTGCTTGTCGGCATCTTACCTGTCTTATTCTCTTGACGTATCCCGCTACGTCTTCAGGAATAGGGCAGACAATGTGCTCAACAATACACAAAATCTGCACAGGCTCTAACGACCGATTTGGGTTAAAACAGAGAGGGATGAAAGGGTGAATATGCGAGAAAGTGAAAGGCTGAAGTAGTGAAAAGATTGCCGCATCTTTCACGCTTGCTTGTTGTAATGATGGACTAATCCCATTTAGTTTCTTTGGTCTTCCCTTACATTTTATGTCTGAAATACCTGTATTTATGTCAAAACACGAGGGTCTAAGCAGTCAACTCGATTACTCATAGATCTGTAAACCTGTCTCCTTATCTACTTTTTTAAACTTGTTAGCAGGTCAACTCGTCAACCTGTCAATTCAAAATTTGTCCGTTTTTCAGTAGAAATTTTAACAATATGGCTACCCTCGCAGCTCACCAAACGTCCACCCGGTCGCAAAAAAACGATTCTCGCGAGGGTTAGTTTTGGTGCAAAATAGGGTTAGTTGTGAATACTGTCAAAATGAATGTACATTGCATAAAACCGCAATTTGCACCAGTTTCGGGGCTATTTGCCGCAGAAAAAGGTGCGTTTTGCCGCAAAATGGGGTGTATTTTGGTGCTAAACGCAGTGCATTTTGGTGCTAAACGCAGCACGTTTTGGTACTAAATGCAGTGCATTTTGGTGCTAAATGCAAGTCAAAATGCTGCTAAATGCGAGACGATGTGCATGAAAATACACTGCAAAGGTATCGTAAAACCATTTCGAAACCATTAAAACATGGCTTAAAGGGGATAAAATACCCATTAAAAAGTTAGGTTTTCGAGGCTAAAAGCAGGTATTTAGGCTTGAAAAAATTCGACTTGGCAACCAAATTAGAAAGGCTAAATGGTGCAAAACGCAGGTCGTCTTCTTAAAAACAGACAAATCAATAGGGGCGAAAGGCTGGCAAAAGTGGTGATTTTCCTGTTTTTCGACCTCGATTTTCGCTAGAATGGGATTGCGAATAGGGTGCGTTGTGTCTGATAAAAAGAAAAAATACGTTTCTGGGCTGATGTGTTTGAGTGCTTTTGGGTTTGCGACATTTAGGAGTTGTGGCTCTATGGGTTTGTAATCCCATGTTATTTTGTTTATCCGAACTTGCGATGGTGGAAAGATGTCCTACGGTTTTATTTGTTGTTCGTTCGTCAGAGATAGGCACATTCTTTTGTTGAGCTGGTCTTATTCTGAGCCAGGAGAAGTTGGTTTGATAAGTAGAATGTTCATTAAATCCAAATCGGACATGAGAGCCTGTGCAAATTTTGTGTATTGTTGGGTACAATGTCCGTCTTATTCTTGAATACCTAGCGAGCAATGTTAAGCGGATGTGAAAGGCCAGATGCCGACAAACAAACGAAAGATGGACAGGAAGCAATGGAAACGACTGATAGACAAGGTGAAATGAATTTGGAAAGCTATAGGTACATCGTAAACTAACAAAATGTGCTCTCTTTCCTCTATGTACGGGTGTATTTTGCCATGCTACGCACATTTTACACTCTTCGAGCAACTATTTTCCCAAAGCAACACAGTTTACTATATAAAGATGAGCTAAGCGGTGAATGCCCGATTGGGGTTAACTTTTTCTGCTGGAAATTGTTGAAGATTATATAGTCAGGTATGAGTTGGCTAAACGTCATGGGGCGTTTTCGTGTTGATGATGGTATCTTCATATTAGCTGTGAGGACCGCGGATAATGTTTTGCAGAAAAGAAACCGTTACAAATAACTGTTCTTTTACAAGTAGTTGAGGTGGCTTCTACGTACACGCCGTTGTGGCTTACGCTATTGTCCGCTTCAACTTTCTTATGCAAGTCGATTATAATCCCTTGTTGTTTAGTGCGTTGTGGCTATATTTTACGTTTATCACATCTTTATATATGTGTATTTGTTGGCATTTCGCTCTTGGGCTTATTTCTTAGTATGTTATTTATTCTCTTGTTAACCAGTATTTTATTGTTCATTTTTTCTGTTATATTATCTCTTTTTTTATATCTTATTCATTTTAACATGTTTTACAACAGAAATACCGAATAATTTACATTATTTTCTTGATTTTCTTTTGGGTGTTTCTTTTTTTTTGTAATTTTGCATCAGAAATAGTAAACGGGCATGTTCGTTTAAATTAAATTTATTACCATGATTGACATGCCAATCGTGTTATATTTTATATTTAATATTAAGGAAATATGAAAATGAGAAGGTGTATCTTGTCTATTGTAGCCGTAGCATTTGTCTCGGTTATGAGTGCCTCTGCTCAGTCTGAAAACCAAGGGTCTGCAGTGGCGGATGCGCAAAGAGCCGTAACCGACGCCCAAAAGGCCAAGAGCGATGCTGCAAGAGCAGCCGCAGAAGCAGCAAAACAAAGAGCCGAAGCAGCAAAAGCTAAAGTGATAGCAGCTAAGGCTAAAGTAGAAGCAGAGAAAGCGAGAATGGACTCTGAAAAAGCTAAGGCTGAGTCGGAGCAGGCACGTGCTGATGCAGAAGCTGCTGAGGCTGAGGCCCAGAAGGCCGTAGAAGCCGCCAACCAAGCAAAGGCCGAAACTGAAAAGGCTATTGCTAACGCAAATGCTTGCAAGGCTACTGCGCTTAAAGCTCGTACAGAAGCTGCAAAAGCAAAGGAAATGACGGCCAAAGTGGCAGCAGATGCTGCTAAGGCTAAGGCTGAAGTTGACAAGGCTAAGGCAGAACTGGCTAAGGCCGGTGCCGATGCTGCTGCTGCAATAGAGACAGCTAACGCTGCTATTGAAAAAGCAAAGTCTACAAATTAATGGTATTAAATCTTTAAAAACGCAACGGTAGGATAACATTTCCAGTTGTGAGATGAGACGTCAGGGCCATTTGGAGTCGTGACTTTCAGGTGGCCCTGGCCTATCTTCAAAATGACGTTAATAATCTAAATGACGACGAAGAACTATTCGTTTTGTTGTGTAGCTAATATCTTACGTTTATAATTCTTCTTTTGTTGTTTGCCTTGTTTTATGGCAGGGTTGACAGTATGGAATATTGCTGCTGACGAAATAATGAACTTCCTGCTTAATTTTGCAAGGAGAATTGGAGTGAAGTGCCTTGATAATAGAATGTGCACAGTCCTGTCATTAGTCGACAGTCTGTTATTAAATTAATGGTGATCAAATAATTATGAGTATGACTAAAAAGTGGCTGGCGTTTGTTTTCTGTGCTATGATTAGTCTTCCTGTCTTCTCGCAGGACTATTTTTCGTATAATGACGATTTACAGGTGATTGCAACCTTACTTACAAGCAGTCCTGACGCAGCTAAGAGTAGCGCGGAGAAATTCGCAAGTAAACATAAAGAAGACGGAGCCTTGTTGGCTAGTCTCGGTACGCTTTACCTTAGAGCTGGACAAGTGGATGAAGCCACCCATTATTTTTATCTAGCCCAAAGGTGTAGGCGTATTACAACAAAAGCCTTAAATCTAGGCGGAGATATTGCAAAGGCGAGAAATAGGCCCGACTCCGCACAATTTTATTATAGAAGGGCTATGTATTTTGACCGTAAAGACCCGGAAGCGTATTATAAGTTGGCCGAGTTGTTGAAGGCAAAAGAAATCAACAAGTCTATAGAAACGCTTCATGCTTTGAAAAGAAACCGGCCTGACCTAAATGTACAGAGGATGATGGCCGAAGTGTATTATACTGCAAACGACCTTACAAATGCTATTGCAGCCTATAAGAGTATAGGTATCGATTCTTTGAACGATAAGGAGTTAATGCAGTATTCCCTAAGCTTGTATATAAAGAAGGATTACACGCAATCCTTAGATCTTGCTACATTGGGGCATAAACGGGCATCAAAAGACCCTGTGTTTAATAGGTTGCTCCTGTACAACAATACCGAACTGCAACATTTCGATACTGCTATCAGTAATGCTAACGACTTGTTCAACAATAGCAAGGATACTAAACCTCAATACCAAGACTATATATACTATGGTTATGCGTTGAGCGGACTAGGAAGAACGCAGGAAGCGATACAGCAATTTAATGTAGCACTCCAAAAGAATGGAAATATTCCGGGAATCCACAAGCAGATTTCTGATGCATATAGCCGAATACATGATTATGATAATGCCATCAAGTATTATGAGCAGTATGTTTCTAACTTGAAAGACACTACCGATAATCGTGCATACGAAATATTCCAGTTGGGCAGGCTCTATTGGAGAAAGGGTACTTATGTCAAAGAGAATGAGAAAAGAACCGAGGAACAAACCAAGGCTATTGAACATGCCGCTGATTTGTTTGGACAAGTGGCAACGCTACGACCAAACAGCTATCTCGGATTTTATTGGCAGGGGAATGCAAATGCCATGCTCGACCCGGAATACGCAAAGGGATTGGCTAAACCTTATTTCTCGAAGGCTGCGGAACTACTCGAAAAGAGTGGGAGCAACAAGGAACATCTTATCGAATGTTATAAACAACTCGCTTATTATTATTATATAAAGAAAGAAATGAATTCTTCTGTTGAATATGCAGAGAAAGTTTTGGCATTGGACCCCGAAGATGATTTTGCTAAGCAGATGGTGGCAACAAAAGGAAAGTAATTTGACAATGTACAGTTGACAACTATATGTTATGATGAATATGAAAGGATATAAACTGATACTTGCACTGACAGTCCAGCTCTTCGTTGGAGTGACAGGAGCCTGGGGTCAGGGCAATCAACTATATTACAACAAGGTGGATACCATGGAACTTCAAAACCGATTCAATTTGAAAACGGATGCGGTTGGATGGTTGACCTTGACGCCAAACTTGGGCCTCGAGTTTTCCTTAGGGAACAAAAACTGGAACCAATGGACTGTTGGCGTCTATGGACGTGCGAATTGGGATGTTAACACTCGTACGAAATCGTATTATGTGTACGACATTTTTGGAGCTCGCGCCGAAGTACGTAAGTATTGGCACGCTAAAATGCCTAAACGGGCTTACTACATTGGCTTATATGGAGGGGCTAACTCTTTTGACATTAAGTTCAGCGACATAGGTAAGAAAGGTAACTCATTCGTTGGCGGATTGATGTTCGGAATGGTCACACAGGTTTATGGATATACTAATGGAGCAAGCTTAGACTTGGAATTGGGATTTAGCCCAGGTGTTGTCTTCGCTGACATGCATGATTACACGCGACTTTATAAAGACGGTAAGTATTACTATTCACGTACGACAAAAGATACAGGCTACAAACTGACTTTTAATCCTTGGGTTTATGCTGCCTCCGTAGATGCAATTCATGTTTCTTTTGTATACCACTTTGGTACAAAGCTGGCAAACAGGTATAAGAACCGAAACTTGATAGACAATGATTATCGTTTGGCGGTTGAGAAAGAAAAGATCAGAAGAGACAGCGTACATACAGTACAAGCAAAGGAGAAACGTATAAAGATGGATTCGCTTGCTAAGGCTGATTATGAGCGTAGATTTGAAGAGCAACGCCTTGAAATAGAAAGAGCTTATACGCAGGATTCTATTAGACAGGAGAATAAGGCTTTGAAAGAAAAGCAGGCTATTGAACGTGAAGAAGCAAAACAACGTGCAGATTCTCTGAAAGAAGCCGCAAGAATTAAGGCATTGGAAGATAAGGCTAATGCTAAGATTACTGCCGATTCGCTTAAATATGCGGAGAAAGCTAGGCAGCTTGAAGAAAAAGAAAATGCAAAACGAACTGCAGATTCCTTGAAGTATGCTGCACAAGAGCATGCACGTGAACTAAAAGAGCAGAAAGCTATGGAACGTGCAAATGCTAAACGTACCGCGGACTCCATTAAGGTCGCTCAAAAAATGGAAAAACAACAGACCGAAGCAGATAAGAAAAAGTCTGATGTTTCTACTCCGCAAGAAAACGTAGACACTTCGCAAACGCGAAAGGTAGAAGATACAGCTCTGCCTAAGGAGGAGAAAGAGGGGCAACCTAAGGAAAGTCCCGATGATAGTTCAAAGGACGATAATGGCCAGAGTACAGGAAAACCTGTAACGGATCAGAAACGTACCGAGGAGAAAGGGCCTGAAACGAAAGAAAATAAAGAAACCCATGAATCACCAGAAGCTAAGCCTTCTGGTGAGAATGGGAAATCAGAAGATGGCTCTGAGAAATCCGAAGACAAAGAGAAATCCGAATCTGGATTAGTGAGACATGTTGGTGATGCCAAAGAATTGGACGATGAAGATGGCGTGCTTAGAAACACATGCACATTCTCTGATGCAGACATGTTGGAGAACGCGGTTTCTATTGGATACAGTTCCAATATTGGAGTGTTGTATCTTAAGCAGATAGATAAACAAACTCAATATGCTTTTGGGGATGGTTTCTCACAGAAAATTGACTAATAAGGAATAATTATGAAAATGGTAACTAAAAAAATAGGACTACTTCTGTTCTTGCTTGTAGGATCGTTCGTCCAAATGCAAGCCCAAACCTTTGCCGTCAACTCTAACCTTTTGTTGCTATCCACGCAAACATATAATTTGGGTGCAGAGATAACCGTAGGTGATCATACTACACTAGGATTAAGTGTTTTTGGCAATAATAAGCCATACTTCCACAAGGATATGAGGACAATAGGGGTGCAACCTGAATTCAAGTATTATTTCGGTGGTCGCCCAATGTATCACCATTATGTGGGTATAGGCCTTTTAGCGGCTGACTATTCTATAAAATGGGGTAATAGGAAGTATGATGGAACTGCTTGGGGAGGCGGAATGACCTTTGGATATGTCGTTTCATTGTCTAAAAGATGGAACCTTGACTTTCATGGGGGAGTTGGAGCGATATTTTCCCACCATAGAGAATTTATGGCTAATGGAGATGATTTGTTGTTAGACGACAATTCTCAGGCCAAGGACGGTTTTTGGGAGTATCGCATCTTGCCTACCAAAATAGGCATAACCTTATCGTATACAATTTGGTAAACAATAGGAGGAAATATAATGAAACTAGAGAAGATTTTTATCTTGCTACTGTTTTTGGGGTTGTTTACTTTGAAAATGTCTGCCCAAGCTATTCATATAACTGGTAGTGTATCAAAATCTATGAAAGAAACGAATGGGCAAGTTTCTGGTAAGATGCCTTTGTCGGTGCCGATTTATATCTTCGACAATAAGGCTGAAGCACGAAAGCAGGCTCAGTTGTACAATTCACAGAATGGTATGTCAGGAAGTATCGTGAAAATTAAGAGTAATGATGTTGTTATTCCCGACTACGAAGGGCATTTCGAAGCCGACATTTCCGTCGGTGGTGCAATGCTGTTGATAAACGAAGGCGCGCTCAAGATGGTCGATGTCGTTGGGGGAAAACTCAATTATGACATTGTTTTCGCACCATCTAGGACAGATGGTATTCTCATTAAGAATGTTAATGTGTTTGCTAAGAAGCAAGGCGTTGACTTCAAGGAGGTTCCGCCAGTCGATGATGGTGAGAATATGCGTTGGACAGTGGGCATTTCTCTACCTGCATGGTATACCACTAAGCATTCTAGGTTGATATTTCAGCCTGTTGCCGTTAATACCGCAACGGGGGATACCATCCAATATCTTGAACCGCTTGTCTTTGAAGGCGATAAGTATCACCAGAATCAGATAAAACGTAAGAGTTTTGGTTACGAGAGAAACGACTCTCTTCACGCATATTATGTTCCTGACAATGTGATGACAAATGCCCCATTTAGTTTTAGCTGGGATATAACATATCCTAAACCGGACATAGACAAAACCTATAAATGGAAAGCTAAGCTGAGTTTGGAAGATTACACTCATGTGTATTTTAATGACAACAAGGAGGGAACAAACAATGTTAGACGACCTTGGAAGATGCTTGACTTAGGAGCATCTGCAAAGCATATAGACTTAGACCCACGTTTCTTCGAGACGGTGAGGGCACGTCTATTAGAGGTCCCTCGAGATTTGCAAGTAACCTTTGTGGTTGGTAAAGATGAATTGACCACTGACGAAGAAAACCAGAAAACATTGGATTTCCTTATTGAAGAGCTTCGTTCTTATGGAACTTCTTTGATGAATATCTCTGTGCAGGGTACAGCATCTCCCGAAGGCGGGCTTTCGTTGAACATAGAATTGGCTAAGAAAAGGGCACGCAAAATCCTGTCAATGGTTGGTAGCCATATTCGTAGTGCTAGTTTGACAGTTAAAGAACCTTTGGTTTATACCTGGGATGATGTAGCTGACTCATTGGTGCAGAGAGGACAGGCTTCGGAAGCAGAAGAATTGCGTAAGTATGCTAAGTCGAAGGACTATGCAGGCATAAAGCGTATGACGACCAGTAATCCTGCAATAGAGGAGATAATGCAGAACCAACGTTTGATGCGCAGTACATATACTTTGCGTAGAAATAAGATAATGGAGCCCAAAGAAGCTGTCTGGGCATATTATAATGACAACAGATACAGGCCAGGCGGAGAGGAGTATTTTTCTAATGGTGACTACTACAACCTCTTTACGCAGATCACGGACTCGGTAGAACTCCGTAAGTTGACCCATCGTGCCTATAAGGAGAATATGTCGAGAAAAACAGCGAAGTTTAGTGCGTTTGCCGCTTACTTAGCTAACCGTATTGCTATAGAACTGTTAGAACAGGATTCTGTAAACCTTTCTGTTTTAGAGCCATTCGTAGACATGTCCTCTGGGGTTGAGGTGCAAAGGCCTGTTGCTTTTGAAAGTTCCTATATGTACACGGTAAACTTTAAGGAGGTTGTTGCCAATCAGGCACTGATGTTCCTGAAGTCGAGGAAGCTGAGCCATTCTGCACACCTGGCAAATAAACTGCCAGACACGCAGAAGTTCCACGACCTAAAGATGTTTATAGATCTCGAATCCCTGTTCTTTAAACAGAATAAAACTCCAGAAGAGGAACAGCGGGCATCGAATGCTTTGAACTTTGTGATGAACCAGAGCCCCCTCAATAGAGCTATACTAAGTGTGGAACTGGCACCTGAATTGGGTTTAAGTTATGAAACACTCAATCCTTTGGTTGATTCCTTGCCAGATAATCTGGTTAAGAAGTGGTATCTGAAAGGAGTGATAGCCGCGAATAATCCAGACATCGAACAAGAAAACGATTTTATGAACCTTATAAAGGAATTTGGAACTGAGGCTGCGGTAAAGATGCAAACCAATGATACGCCTAAGTTCCTGGCTTATTTCCAACATTGTTTTGATTTGGATCCTTCATTCTATGAGCGCTTCTTCAAGACTGATGGTAACATCACGGATGAAATACGTAAGAGATATCCGTATGTTGAAAGTAAAAAAGACCTGTATAGGGAAAAGTTTAACATGATGATGGTGAAGCCTGCTCCACAAGAAACGGCTTCTGAATGATAGAGTATGAATGTGATTTTAAGAAGATATACAATGAAAAAGAGAGTCCTTGTTGCAATGCTTGCAGGGCTACTCCCACTATGTGCCAGCGCGGGGGTTAGTTCTCAACCTTTCAACAAACGTTTCTATATTTCTGATCCTGATACCATAGCAAAGCAAGATACCGCGAAGATGGATCTGGAAGACTTGGAAAACATGTTACCCGACTCGGTCTTGGAAACCAAACAAGATACTGTAATGGGGATTCCAAGGCCTAAAGGTTACAATGGTCTTCGTTTTGTCTTAGACAAAAGACACCGTTATGCTGGCGACCAATTTGTTGATAGCGGTTTCTTTAGTCATACCTATGTGATGCTTGGTGGTGGCGCGTCTGCATTTTTACCTAATGGCAGGTTTAGCTACACTCCCATAGCTAATCTTCATATAGGTGTCGCAAAAGAGCTCAGCCCAATGAGCACTATTCGGTTGTATGCTGAAAAATCATGGGGCTTCACTAAGGCTGCACTGGGTTTTTCGTCAACAACGACCTATAGCACTTGGGGAGGTGGAATTGACTACTTGTTTAACTTTAGTAATTACCTTATGGGTAACAGGCCCGATAGACGCTTGAACGTGCTAGGTACAATTGGTGTCGGAGTGCAGACAGCAAGATTGAATGCTACTGAAAATACTTTCGTGCCTTATTATGCTGAAAACTCGGCTTTGTCTTATAATGCTCGGTTTGGTATGCAGTTCAAGATCATGACTAGTCCCCATGCGTCGTTGGCTTTTGAGCCTTATCTGAGATTGGCTACACGTACACACGATCTTGTGAAGGGCTCTGAATTTGAGAGTCTTGACCTGGCATACGGTATAAACATGTCGTATATATGGTACTTATGGCCAAATCTTTCCAGTGAGAGAGATAAAGGCAGTTTCCTAAGACGTTTCAATGACAACGAACGTTTCTTCCGTGAAGAATACATGAAGAAGCCCTGGCGTAATCCATTCTTCTTTGAGTATAACATAGGCGCTGCATTTCATAATCGTACAAACCTGTCACTCATGAATACCATGGGTTGGAGTAGTAATGTGTATATGGGATGGTGGCTATCCTCTGCCATTGGTCTTCGTGCAGGTTTCCATGTCTCAAATGCAGACTGGGCAGACAGACCTGTACGGGGAGACATAAAGACGAGGAGTATGATTGGTTCTCGTGGTGTCGTATTGGATATGCTGTTCAATCCCCTAGGTTTTAAACGTGGGTATGATTGGGATAGTAATGTTGGATTCAATTTGTTCGCTGGCTACGAGTATGGCCAGCAGAAATTGGCAAACGAGTGGCACTATGGCTCGTATAGTGGAAACTATGTGGGCTATCGTACAGGTGCACAAGTTTGGCTGAAGCTATGTAATGATCTTAGGCTGAATGTCGAGCCTTCCTATTCTTTCATGGAATTGTATAACGCAGTTAACGAGCGTAAGCAATATGATGAAATAGGCCTCAAGCTGGGATTGGCTGTGCTCTTCCGCGACAAAGCTCATCGGGAAAAACTTCTCATTCCTGTTGATAGTGTGCCTGCTTCAATGCGAATGTCGCCTAACCGCGGATTCTTTATTGGTATGGGGTTCGGCTGGAATACAATGGTTAGAGCATGGAGATATACAGGAGGTGACGATCTGGCATTAAAGAACGCTGAGTTCTTTGCTGGATATAATTTCGACCCATTCCATGGATTCCGTCTTAGTGCTGAATATTTGGGCGACAGAATACACGCCTTAAACGAGCTCGGCAACGGTTTGAATAACGAGAACCTACAGAATATGATGCTTTCACTTGACTATCAGTTTAACATTATGAATGCGTTTGCAGGATATAATCCATATCGTCGGTGGAACGTTTATTTGTATGGTGGTCCTACATGGGCACGAGGTGATGCTAGGCAATTGGCATTCAACTTCGGTGGAATGTTGACATACAGCCTAACAAGTAGCCTGGCTCTGTTTTATAATCACACAGTCTACAGAATGCCAAAAAATCGTTATGAAAATAATCAAGTGTATGGTAATGATGGTACGTATGTTAATAGTCTCAATGTTGGACTTTTATATACAATCAATCAGCCTATTCGTGATGTTCTCCTTGGTATAGGTCAACTTACAAAGACAGACTATTCTCGACAACCCTTGATGTTTGAGTATAGTGTAGGGCCTTCGTGGTATGGCAATCTCCCTATCTCGAAGGGAAGTTCACTAGGCTATACTGCTAGTGCCAATTTAGGATTGTGGCTGAATTCAGCAATAGGAATGAGAGGCGGGGTTCACGTTAGTAATGCTGATTGGTCCCATGATCTTAATGAATTACGTAAGAACCAATTAGGCCTATTGTCGGGAACGGTTGATTTGATGTTCAACCCCCTAGGAATTAGGAGTAAGTACGATTGGAATATGCCGTTTGGTTTTAATCTATTCATGGGAACTGGATTAGGAAAGATCCGTTTTGTGACCAGTAGAAAGACCGCATACGAAACCAAGTTCCACGAATTTAGAATGGGTGCACAGTTGTGGGTGAAGATGACTGACGATCTTCGTTTCAACGTTGAACCAACATTTTCTAGAATGAGTGGCTTTGAACATGGGCGAATCGCTAAGCATGTTGATGAATTGGCCTTAAAGTTTGGCGTGTCTATGAACTTGGGTGAAAAGACCGATAAGGATAAACCAATCGAACTTGATAGTGCTACTCAGGCTCGTGTACGTTCACCATATGGCTTCTTCTTGGGAGCAGGTTTTGGCTGGAACACAACAGTCCATACTTGGCGGCACACCGGGAAAGGCTTTGATCTCTTGAAGAATGGACTATTCTTTGCGGGATATAACTTTAACGAGTATCATGGAATGCGTTTGAGTGGTGAATATCTCTACGATTATGTTTGGAATGATTTTAATGGACCAGGCATTTACGAGAAACAGGAGTTTACAAATACGATGTTGTCACTCAATTACCAATTCAATATTCTCAATGCTGTTGCAGGTGTAAGGCCTGGTCGTAGATGGGAAGCTTCTTTATATTTGGGTCCTAATCTTGCTTTGGGTGAGAAGGGGACAGATTTGGGATGGAACTTTGGCGGAATCCTATCGTATCAGTTAACAAAAGAGTTCTCTGTATTCTACAGCCATACCGTTTATCGAATGGAGAAAAGTCGATATAAGACTGCACAGGTATATCGTACTCCTGGAACTTATGTCAACAGTTTAAATGTTGGTATCATATATAATATGAGTGGTTCTTTGGGAGATGGGATAGGCTCGTTCGCATGTGATTATAAACATCAGCCAGTAATATTCGAGTATAATGTCGGTCCGTCCTGGTTTAACAACCTTGAGGTGTCTAGGGCTAGTTCGCTGGGATTTACAGCTAATGCTAACCTTGGCTGGTGGCTCAATTCTGCATTAGGTCTACGTGGTGGTATTCATGTAAGTAATACTGATTGGACGAACGATGTTTCTGGTGAACAAAGATATCTGTTGAGATTCTATGCAGGAACCTTGGACTTGATGTTCAATCCATTCGGTTTCGAAAAGAACTATGACTGGAACTCGACAGCTGGTCTTAACCTATTTGCTGGAGCAGGAACTGGTAACATAAGGTTCGTAACAGGCCAATCAACAACTCATGAGAGCAGGTTTAACGAGTGGCGTTTAGGAACCCAGGTTTGGTTACGTTTAGCCGACAATTTACGATTTAACATCGAACCAACGTATTCGTTACTTAGAGGTTTCGAGAAGGTGCAATCCGTTGCAAAGACTGATGAATTATCCTTAAAATTTGGCTTGTCACTATTGTTAGGTAAAAATCTTGCTAATAAAGAAGGTGTTTCTTCATCGGATGCTTCGCAGATTGATTATAACCCAGCCAATGGATTCTATGTTGCTGCTGGTGGTGGATGGAATACCACTATACACACATGGAGAACCCGTGGGCAAGAATCACCATTCTTTAAAAATGCTTTGGTTTTCTTGGGCTATAAGTTTGGTGGTTACCACGGTGTACGTGTCAGTGCCGAAATTATGCAAGATAAGGTGTGGGAGAAGTCAGGAGCCATGCTAGAAAAGAAAGAATTTGAGAATAAACTATTCTCCTTGGATTACAACTTCCATCTCTTGAACGCCATTGCAGGAATAAATCCTGCAAGACGATATGATGTTTCGTTGTACCTAGGTCCGTCTTACGTACTAAGTAAGGCTGGAAATGGATTGGCATGGAACCTTGGTGGAATAGTATCTTATAATGTAAGTTCTAAGATGGCGTTATTCTATAGCCATACTATCTATCGTATGGATAAGAAACATTATCAAAGTTCTCAGATTTACACTAAGCCGGGTGCTATTGTAAACAGTCTCAATGTAGGCCTTCAGTACAAGTTCTGACAAAAGTTTAAGACAACACATTAATTTAATTGCTCAATATTCTATCAAGGAAGGGGGTGTGTTTTTTAATAACACATCCTCTTTTTATTTAGTTATCCCTTTAAATGAGACCGTCTTGACTTTTAATATTGAAGTCATCTAGACTGTAAGCATCCAATATTCGCCGTCTTTTTCCGATATGTTTTGTTTCCTATCTTTG
>ERZ773087.584-NODE-584-length-26507-cov-33.505293_pt1 | contig 26507 bp, 21 predicted proteins | sample MGYA00511375_ERZ773087 | MGnify/ENA primary metagenome ERZ773087 (study PRJEB29015, sample SAMEA2737995) | human oral metagenome | biome: human oral; feature: human-associated habitat; material: dental | place: China | collected 2063 ...
GCATCTCGCGTATCTCGTGTATCACTTGCCCGTAATAGCTGTCGTCGAACACGGGCGGAAGGGCGAAAACAGAATCGAGCATCGCCGTGAAAGCCTTGTTGCCGCCCATCAATGAGATAAGGCCGCGTGGGTTGTGAAACACCGACCACGTGTAATGCCAGCCGTTTCCCTCGGTGAAAACATCGCCCCACTTCAATGGATTGTAGGGTTTCTGCCACTCGCCGTTCTTCTTTCGGCCACGCATCAGGTTAAATTCCTTGTTGAAAAGGCTGCGATAGTTCTCGGCGCGGCGTTCAAACTCGGCCCATTCTTTCTTTGGTTTGCCCAGTGCCTTGCCCAATTGGGCGATACACCAGTCGTCGTAAGCATACTCTAAGGTTCGTGCAGCACTCTCGTTAATGCCCACATCGCAAGGCACATAGCCCAGCTTGTTGTAATATTCGTACCCCAATCGGCCCGTAGAAGGCACTTGCGGATGCACGGCTTTCGTGCCATGTAGCACAGCTTGCCACAGCGTTTCAACGTCGTAACCGCGTATGCCCTTGATGTAAGCATCGGCAACCACCGATGCAGAGTTGTTGCCCACCATGCAATTGCGATGTCCGGGGCTGGCCCATTCGGGTAAAAAACCGCTCTCCTTATAGGTGTTCACCAGTCCCTCTTGCATTTCGCGCGCCATAGAAGGGTACATCAGGTTCACCAAGGGGAAAAGACTGCGGAACGTATCCCAAAAGCCTGTGTCGGTAAACATCGTTCCGGGCAGCACTTTTCCGTTGTACGGACTGTAATGCAGCGTGTCACCACTGGCCGAAATCTCATAAAACTTGCGTGGAAAGAGCGTAGAGCGGTAAAGACAAGAGTAGAAAGTGCGCAGGTTATCAACGTTGTTGTCTTCCACGCTGATACGTCCCAGCACGTCGTTCCAACGTTGTCTGCCCTTTTGCAGCAGCGTTTCGAACGAGCTGTTGCCCAACTCTTTAAGGTTTTGCATGGCTTGCGCCTCGCTGATAAACGACGAGGCCACGCGGGCATGCACCTGTTCGCCACGCTTGCAGCTGAAAGTAACGATGGCCCCTGCATGGTTGGCTTGCAGTTCTTGTTTGTCGGCGGCAAGCAGTTTCTTGCCCTCGGCCAAACGCGCCGAGGCAAAATCGCGGTCGAACACGACAACAAAATAGTTCTTGAAGTTATCTGGCACGCCCCCACTATTCCTTGTGGTGTAGCCCACAATGGTGCGTTTGTCGGGCAGCAGCTTTATGAACGAGCCCTTGTCGAAAGCATCTACAATGACGTTTGCCGAGTCGGTCTTCGGAAAAGTAAAGCGCATCAGGCACGCACGCTCGGTAGGAGCAAGCTCGGCCGTAATGTCGTAGTCGGCCAAGTACACCTTATAATGATAGGGCTTGGCCGTTTCGGCCTTGTGCGAGAACCACGAGGCGCGCTCTTCTTCGTCAAAGACGGGCTTACCCGTTGTGGCCATGAGTGCGAATTGGCCGTAATCGTTAATCCACGGACTAGGTTGGTGTGTCTGTTTCAGTCCCCTTATCTTGTTGGCCTGATAGCCATAGGTCCACCCATCGCCCATCTTTCCCGTTTGCGGGGTCCAAAAGTTCATGCCCCAAGGCATGGCCGTGGCGGGATAGGTGTTACCAGTAGAAAGCTGAAACGTGGACTGCGTGCCCACCAACGTACTTACATAATCAACGGGTTGGCTCTGTGCCATGCCTGCACTGGCAGAAATAAAGGCAAATGCCAAGACAGATAACATCTTCATTGCGTTGTGATATTGGGCAAAGCGAACAGCGTTTGGCCGCAACCTAACCACTGTTCGCTTTGCTATTTTTATTTTTTAGGCATGAGTATAATAGGTATGCACCAGCAGCCACAGGCCACTTACAGGTGTGGTTTAAGCAGCTTTACCCACACATCATAGCCCGCTTTGGTGAGGTGCAACCCATCGTAAGTTAGCTCGGCACGCATAATGTTGGTGCCAGGCTCGGTGAAATGGGGATAGAGATTGATAAACGTCAGTCCCTTTTCGCGTGCCAAAGCCTCGATGCGCGCATTGATTTGGGGTATCATGTCGGTTTTGCCTTGCAGCCGTTTCCATCTCCCCGTACTCTCGCGTATGGGCAAAAGGCTTTGCAACACCAGCTTTGTTTTGGGCGTTTGTGCGCGGATATGGTCCACCAATGTGCGTATGTCCGTCATTAAGCTATCCACCGTTACATCGTGACTAACGTCGTTTATGCCGATTAGCAAGAAAATCTTAGCAGGCTTGTGGGGCGTAATCTGATACAGGCGAGCATCAACACCCAGGGCCACATCGCCGCTAATGCCGCGGTTACGCACGTTGGGTTTGCCCAATTTCTCAGCCCAATCCTTCCCACCTTCGGTAAGGCTGTTGCCCAACATCACAATATCGGTGGAGCGAATGGGCGGTTCGTCCTCGAAAGTGCGCATCCTTACGTAGTAATATGGGGGGAATGCGGCGGGTTCGTTGGTTATGCTTGCAGCCACGGCATTGGCTACTTGGGCGCGCAAACGTATCACATTAGATGCGTCTACGGGGTGAACACTGTTGCAAAGCAAAACGATGGAGAGGTCGTTAACGGGGTCGATAACGATAGATGTGCCTGTATAGCCCGTGTGTCCGTAAGCCTCGGAACTTAGTAAGTCGCCCTGATTGGAGGCGTATGCCGAACTAACATCCCAGCCAAGGCTACGCCCAAAGCTGTTGAAGTTTTGCGGAACAGAACGCATGGCCTTCACCGTTAGCGGGCTAAGGATGCGCTTTCCGCCCCATGCGCCTCCGTTTTGGAGCATGGCACAGAGCGTGGCCACATCCTCGGCTGTGGAAAACAGCCCGGCATTACCCGACACGCCACCGTTGAGCGTGCAGGCCAAGGGGTCGTGTACCTGCCCTTGTTTCACCACGCCGTTGGGCTGCCGTTCGGTAGGAGCGATGGGCGTAAGGTTTGCTTGCTCGCCGTTTGCAACCCAACGCGGTTGAGAAGTGTTGACCAACTTGCCGCTCTTGTCTGACGTGCAGGGCAAGAAGTCGGTGTGTTTCATGCCTAGTGGGATGAAAATGTTGTTGGCAGCGAAGGTGCGGAGCGACTGTCCCGTAATGCGTTCTACGATGTTTTGCAACGTGATGTAGTTCAAACAGCTGTATTGCATAGCTGCGCGCGGCTTAAACTCGCGCTTGCAGCCGGCGATGTACGTCATCAGTTTAGCGGGGTTTGGCTTGCCGTCGGCCTCGGCTAAGGTCTTTACCGGGGCGTAAGCAGGCAGCCCAGAGGTGTGCGTTAGCAAGTCTTCCACACGTATCGTTACGCTGTCTTTGCCTTCGCCATACCAGCTTTTGAACCCTGGCAGATACATGCTAACGGGGTCGGAAAGGCGTAGCTGTCCGCGTTCTACGAGCAACATGGCCGAAATGGCCGTTGCCATAGGCTTGGTACACGATGCCATGTCGAACACCGTTTGGGTGGTCATGGGCAGTGTGGAGGGATAAGTTTGGCGGTTGCCGTAGGCTTTAAGGTAGGCCAATTTGCCGTGGCGCACCACAGCCAGCACCGCTCCAGGCGTTTTTTTGTCGCTGATGGCGCGCAATATAACCTCGTCGGCAGCGCGCAGACGCGCCAAACTCATGCCCACTTCTTCGGGCGAAGCCGTGGGAACGTTGTTGGCCGAGGCGTTAATGGCAAAGACACATAGTGCCAAGAGCAAAATCCTATACATGGTTTGCGTTTGTTTTTAGGGGTTATTCGTGTGGTCGTTTGTATTCTTCCAATGCTTTTTCTACCGACCCATGCAGCAAAAGCAGACTCTTAGCCTTGCCATATCCCAGGCCAAGCATCTCGACAAGCATGCGCGTTCCGCGGTCAATCAGCTTTTTGTTGCTTAGCTGCATGTTCACCATCTTGTTGCCTTTTACGCGGCCAAGCTGTATCATCACGGCGGTTGAAATCATGTTGAGTATCATCTTTTGGCCCGTTCCCGACTTCATTCGCGAACTTCCCGTAACGTATTCGGGGCCAACCACCATCTCGATAGCCACATCCGACTCGGCTGCCATTGGCGAATCGGGATTGCTGGTGATGCAAGCGGTGAGTATGCCGTGCTCTCTGGCACTGCGAAGTGCACCCACCACGTAGGGCGTTGTGCCCGATGCGGCGATGCCTATGACAGTGTCTTTCTCGTTGATGTTAAACTCTGTAAGTTCGTCCCACCCACGTTCTTCATCGTCTTCGGCATTTTCCACAGCATTACGAAGTGCCGTGTCGCCACCAGCGATGAGGCCAATGACCAGCGTTTTAGGCACGCCGAAGGTGGGTGGCAGCTCGCTAGCATCTAGCACGCCCAGCCTTCCGCTTGTTCCTGCGCCCATATAAAAGATGCGGCCACCGCGTTTCATGCGCGGCACAATTAGTTCTACAAGTTTCGCCACTTGTGGAATAGTCTTCTCAACCGCCTCTGCCACCTTTCGGTCTTCGGCGTTGATATCCCTCAATAATTCTTCTGCCGTCTTTGTTTCTAGGTTGTTGTAGAGCGACGGCTGCTCGGTTATCTTTGTGAATGACATAATGATGATGGATATAAAAGCCTCATTCGACCCCCTCTTCAAAGGGGAGTAGGGAGTGATGGGCTGTGTGATGGCTTTGTATTTTATACTTATTTACTTGTGATAGCTTTGCTTGCTATGTTTATCTGCTTTGCGGCCGCATGGTGTTGTAGCACTGCATACTCCTTCCCTCTACCCTTTGGAGAGGGGTTGGGGGTGAGACTATGAATGGTACGCAACCAGCCCTTCCATCGGGCTTTTCCTTATCTGACCCAGGGTTACGCCCAATATCTGTGCCGCCTCGGCCACTTCGTTGCGGTAAACATCGGCGATAGAGCCGATGCAGTGCATGGCGTACGTGTTGTAATCGTACTGCATCACGTTGCGACGAATAAAGGATTTGAAGGCCTTGACCAACAATTGGTGCACGGCAGGGTGCTCGCGATGGCGCGAAAGGAACGGACTGAACCCGGCAAGGAACCTACTGGGGAAGGGTTGGCGATAAACATGGTCGATGATGTCGGCCATACTGGTATCGTGTTCTTCGAAGAACGCCGCCTTCAAGTCGCCTGGGAACTGATTTTTAAGTATGTCGCCCACCAGCCTTTTGCCTAGGTTCGCCCCGCTACCTTCATCGCCAAGGATGAAACCTAGTGCGGGAACGTTGAACGAAATGCCCTTGCCGTCGTAGAAACAAGAGTTTGAACCTGTGCCCAAGATGCAGGCAATGCCCGGCTGGTGGCCGCAAAGGGCACGCGCGGCAGCCAAGAGATCGGAGTTTACCTCAATGGTCGTTGCATCGGGAAAGCAACGTTCAAGACTTTCTTTTACTAGTGGCGACTTCTCGGGTGTGCATCCTGCGCCATAGAAATACACGGCGGTGGGCTGTTCGTTGGGCAGTTGGGGCAAGAGGTTTTGGCGTATCTCGTCTTCCATTTGGTTCTGCGTCTGAAAGAAAGGGTTCATTCCCTTGGTTTCGTAGCGTGCTTGTTGCTGTCCGTTTTGCACCACGCACCAGTCTGTTTTGGTAGAGCCGCTATCGGCAATGAGTATATATTGCATAAGATTATATTTTTATTGTTTACGAGTTGACGAGTTTACAAGTTGACTAGTTAACTAGTTGATGAGTTGACAAACTTACGAGTTGGCGAGTTACAAGTTGATGAGTTAATGGGGCGTAGCCATCTTTTCATTCTTTCACCTTTTCACCTTTTGATAGGCTACAAGCATCTTGTAGTGTCAGTACAAGCATCTTGTAGTGTCAGTACAAGCATCTTGTAGTGTTAGTACAAGCATCTTGTAGAGTCAGTACAAGGGTCTTGTAGTGCCAGTACAAGCCACTTTGTATGGCGCTTGTTGCACATAATCATAACCTCTGAATTGCAACTTATCACAACTTAATATATATTTTCCGCTTGTATAGCTGATAACCAATAACCCAATTGAGGGCGATAAAGAGCAGCGAATAAACCAGCGAACCGCCGTATTCGCCGAAGACGGGGGACAACAACTGCGAGTAGACAAAGCCAACGACATTCATCTGCTTGTCGCCAACGGGGAAGGTGAATGCGCCGAAGACAATGGCGAAGAAGTCGCTCAGCACGAAAAGGAAGAGCGGATTAACGCCGAACACCTCGAAAAACTTGCTCCACGACTTCTTACCCTTAACGTCGATAATCCATGTTAGTAGGGCTAAGAGCATGGATGCTAGTCCGCAGGTAACCAATACGAATGTGGGCGACCACACTTTCTTGTTGATGGGGCAACCATAGCTAAGCAAATAGCCAGCGAAGAGCAACGACGTACCCACGACGAAAAGCGGAACAACCTTCGTTAGGGTGATGTTGGTGCGTGCATCAAGCTGTTGTGCGCCTGCATCCACCTTGCGGAAAAGCAAGCTGCCAATGATAAAGCCCAACAGCGTGTGCGCTATCGAGGGCAGTGTGCTTAGCAAACCTTCGGGGTCGATGCCGTTGTCGTGATACATGTGGGCATCGGTAAGCACTGCGCGGTCTACAATCGAGAGGATGTTTGTTTCGTCGTAGGCAAACCCGTTGCCTGCCATCAGTATCACAAAATAGGCTAACAGCAGCCCTACAATGATATAGGGCAAGTGCTTATGCCGCACGGTGATGGCCAACAATGCCGTTATGCCGTAACAAATGGCCAGTCGTGCAAGCACGCCCGTTAAGCGAATTTTGTCGAACGACCACACCATGTACCACAATTGGGAGAAGAAATCGGCCCCTTCTTGTGGACTGTTCCAGCGGTAGCAGAACTTGGCAAACCAACCTATGGCCAAGCCTACGAGGTAGATTAGCACCATACGCTTGACTATCTTGTACACGGTGGCGCGGTTGCAAGCAAAGTCGAACTTGCGCATGGCGATGTAAATGCACATCCCCATCACACACATAAAGAAGGGAAAGACAAGGTCGGTGGGTGTCAGTCCGTTCCATTCGGCATGTTCAAGCGGTGCATACATGTAACTCCAACTGCCTGGATTGTTCACGGTTATCATGCCCGCGATGGTCAATCCGCGCAAAATATCGATGGATAAAATCCTACTGGTGGTCTTATTCTTTTCCATAGGTAGGGTGTTTGGGGGTTATTTATATAGGTAATACTTCTTTGAAAGCGTGCGGAACTGGGCCACATCCTTATCCCAAAACGGTTTAAGGTCGGCCCAACGGTTGTGCATGGCCATCTTGATGCGCACCTGTTTAGAGCCCGAAACCTTATCGAACATGTCGAAACGCTTGGCATCGGCGTTCGCCAAAACCGCATGTTTGGGGTAAAGGCGCGCCACTTCTTCCATGAAAACGAACTGCATGGGCGTTAGCTCAACGCGTTGAAAGTTGGTGATGTGCATCTGAACGCCCTGCAACAGTTCGCCCTTGCCCACGCTATAAAAGGGTTTGAGGTAGATGGGACGAAAGGTAACGCCCGGCATTTGGTGGGCGTTCATGGCGTCGGCAAGCTGCACGGCATCTATCCAAGGTGCGGCAAACATCTGGAAAGGAATGGTATATCCCACGCCGATAGACACGTATCCCAGTTCGCCAAGAATGCCGCTAGTGGGATAATAGTAAGCGGTTACGGCCTGTGGGATGTGTGGCGACGAGGCAATCCATTGCAAACCCGTGTCGGCATAGCCCATTGAGCGTTTCCAATTCTTCATCTTCACCACCGTTAGCTTGCAGCGAACGCCGCCTTTGAGCATGCCCTCATCGTTGAGCATGCGTGCCAATTCGCCGCAGGTTAGTCCGTATATATAAGGTATTTTAAACTGGCTGACGAACGACATGCAGTCGTCGTCGGTGATATTTCCCTCTATTTTTAGTCCGCCAAGTGGGTTGGGACGGTCTAACACCACAAATTCCTTATCGTTTTCGGCCGCAGCCTCCATAGCCAAGCCCATCGTACTGATGAATGTAAACGAGCGACAACCAATGTCTTGGATGTCGTACACCAGCACATCAACGTCTTTTAGCATCTCGGGTGTTGGCTTTCGGGTCTTTCCATAGAGCGAAAACACGGGCAGTCCCGTCTTTGCATCGCGCGCCGTTTCCACCTTATCGCCTGCATGGATGTCGCCACGCACGCCGTGTTCAGGGCCATACAAGGCCACGAGGTTTACGCCTGGGGCGGCTTTCAGCACATCAACGGTAGACACGAGGTTGGCATTTACGCCCGTGGGATTGGTTATTAGTCCCACGCGTTTGCCCTGCAAGCATTTAAAATGCTGCTGTGTAAGCACGTCGATACCAGTTAGCACAGCTTTCTTAGCCCACGTTTCAGTGGGGCAAAACATGGCTGCGAGTGCCAGAGCGATGGCAAAGAGGGTTTTATTTTTCATCTTTCGTTATTCGTTTACGTCCGTATTCGGGGTTCACCTTGATGGTTAGCGTAACGCCCACCGTGGCAATACAGCAGGCGATAACCATCCAGAAGAAGTGTTCGTAGCCCAATAATTCTTGCAGATAGCCTGCCGCCATGCCCGGAATCATCATGCTGGCGGCCATGAAAGCGGTGCAAATGGCATAGTGGGCGGTTTTAAATTCGCCTTCGGAAAAGTACATCATGTAGAGCATGTAGGCCGTAAAGCCGAATCCATAACCAAACTGTTCGATGGCTACGCACACGCTAATTGTCGTCAGCGAGCTGGGCATGGCCATACTTAGGTACACAAAGGTGAAACAGGGCAGCGTCATGCAGGCCGCCATTGGCCAAAGACTTTTCTTCAATCCCCAACGAGAGGCGGCCATTCCACCGATTATTCCGCCCACCGTTAGGAAGATAACGCCAATAGTTCCATATACAAAGCCCACGCTCTCGGTACTCAATCCCAATCCGCCATTGGCGCGAGTGTCGAGCAAAAAGGGACTAACCATCTTGAGCAAGAACGCTTCGGGCAAGCGATAGAGCAGCATGAAGACAATGGCCAGCAACACACCAGGTTTCTTGAAGTAAAGACTGAACGTGCGTGCAAACTCATCGAATATTTCTTCTGTCGTGCTCCGTTTGCGCGTTTCCTTGCCCGCTGGGTTCTCAGCATCTTTCTCCGCATCTTCCTTTGCACGCGGAACAAAGAACGTATGATAGATGGTAATGCAGCTAAACATCACGGCTGTGATGGCCATCGTGATGGTCCAAGCCCACGGAATGTTGCCCGTTCGGGTTTCTAACACGCCTGCAATGTACACCAACACGCCTTGTCCGAAGATGGATGACAGGCGATAGAAGGTGCTTCGGATACCAACGAAGAATGATTGCTGCTGCTGATTGAGGGCGAGCATGTAGAAACCGTCGGCCGCTATGTCGTGGGTGGCCGATGCAAAGGCCGTTATCACGAAGAGTATCAGCGTGAAGGTGAATAGACTAACGGGCGTGGCCGTGGCCGAAATCACTTCGGGCGAGGGGTGCGGGATGGAGAATGTGAGCAAGATGAAGGCTATGCTCATCACGATTTGCATCATGATAATCCACCAACGCTTGGTGCGCAGGATGTCTACAAAGGGACTCCACAAAGGCTTTATCACCCAAGGGAAGTAAATAAGGCTGGTGAAGAGGGCCATCTCTCCATTAGGAACGCCCATACGCGTGAACAAAATCACCGAGATGTTGTTCACAATGAAGTAAGGAATGCCCTCCGCAAAGTAGAGTGTGGGTATCCAAAGCCACGGGTTGGTTTTTGAGTTCATGAGTTTATAAGTTTCTTAGTTCATGAGTTTTTTGTTCATGAGTTGGGGGAATTCATGAGTTTATGGGGCCATGAGCTGGTAAGTTTTGAGTTTATGAGGGGGTGAGGGTGTGAGTTTTAAGCTGGTGAGTTGTTTAAGTTTCTAAGTTATTCAGTTGTTTTTAGTTCTTAAATCCAAGCATTGCAGCCTTCATTACATAAAGAACAGCAACTCAAAACTTAAACAACTCATCAACTGAAAAATTCAAAACCTCATAAACTCACCAATTTAACCCTTATTTCCTCATACGTATTCGCGCCTCCAACTCCCAAGTTCTTATTCTGTCCTTGTACAAGTTGTTGGCGTTTACCTTCTCAATGCTCAGTGCTGCATCGGAGTTTCCTCCCCAACGGCGGCACAGATAGAGCACATCATAGATGCGCCCGATTTGATAATGGCGCGAAATGTTCAGCCCCATAGCATAGTCTTCGCCGTAACTGGTGTTGGGCAAGCCGATGGAACGCAGCACGGGCGTGTAGAAAGCGCGGGGCGCACCTAGTCCGTTAATGCGCAAAGCGTTGTTTCGGCCGTTGTCGGGCGTCCATTCTTTGTGGTCGATAACGCCTGGGGGAAGTTCGTTTAGGTCGAAGTCTGTCATCATATACGAACCAATCACCATCGCGCACTTTTGCTCATAGAAAGCATCGACGATGGTTTGCAGCGTATGCTCGTCCTTATAAAGGTCGTCGCTGTCTAGCTGAACGGCGAACTTTCCGCAGTGAGCGGAGTTCACGCCATAGTTCCAACAGCCGCCAATGCCCAAGTCGGTACGTTCGGGAACAAGGTGTACCACGCGCCCATCGGCCTTAAAGGCATCAATAGCCTCGGTTGTTCCGTCGGTGCTATGGTTGTCTATGACAATGAGGTTGAACTTAAACTTGGTCTGTTGTTTCAATACCGACTCGATGGCAGCACCGATAGTAGCCTCCCTATTGCGAACGGGGATAATCACCGATGCCTCAACTTCGAACTCGCCTTGGTTGAAATCAATGTCTTTGAAATGGGGTTCGAGGTATCCGCCAATCTCTTTCAGATGCTGGGTACATGCCTTTTCCATCTCTATTTGTCGGTCGCGGTTACGTGGGTCAACATAATCAAACTGTTTTTCGCCACTCTTTCTGTTGTCTTCCTCAACCTCGCTGTACAGGTATTCGTTGGCGTGCACCAGCGCATAGCGTTGACTTAGTTTCAGCCGTAGGTCGTAAAGGCCGGCGTGTTGGTAAGTTTCTGTCATGCGTTGCACGCTTTCTTTCAAGGCAGCAGTATCGAAGAAGAGCACCGAACCGAAGTCGAAATCATCTCTTAACGAACCTTTTTGGTAGTCGATAACGGGTGCCTTAACCAGTTCGCCGCCCTTTACTTGGTAATGATCGGCGTAAACCAGGCCTGCCTCCGTGTCTTGGGCTATCTGCAAAAGCCGCTCCAAGGCCATGTAACCCAACTCTAACGTGGTGGTTTTGGTATAAACCAAGGCGTAATCGGCATTGCTCTCGGCGGCTATTCGGCGGATGGTTTCCGACTTAAACACAGGTTCGTCAAGGCAAACAACCTTGTCTACCAACTGCGAATTGCGCAATGCCGACAAGGTTTTGCCTGCCTGCGACTCATCTATATAAGGTACGAAACAAGTTATTTTCTTCATATCGTTGTTATTTATTAGTTTACGAGTTATTTTGAGGAAGGAGTTAAGGAGTTATGGAGTTAAGGAGTTAAGCCAAATGCTTTGGTGGCGTTAGCCATTTTTTCACCATTTCAGCTTTAGGAGTTAAGCCAAATGCCTTAACGGCGTTAGCCATTTTTTCACCTTTTCACCTTTTCACTCTTTCACCTTTAAAAGTCATTTTTTCACCTTTTCACCTTTTCACCCTTTCACCTTTAAAAGTCATTTCTTCACCTTTTTCTCCTCTCCGGTAAACGAAGTGATGTGTCTAGCCTTCTTCCCATCCCCTTTGAGGTCGTGCGAAATGTCTTCGTGGGGCTGCCGCATAAAGAAATCGACGATGGTTTTCATCAGTTTCTCGCGACAGAAGGCCTGTGTGATGCTCTCGAAAGGGAACCCCATAACGAACGTTTTGTAGCTACCTTGCGAGGCAACCGCCGCACTGAGGTTGTTTTCGGGATAGCGCATCACGGTATATCCCGTTGAGTCGGCCGCCTCGATGGCATCGGGCGACTCCACTATATATTGCTCCGCGTTCAGCGTGTTGGCGTAGTTCATCTCGCCCACGCCTAGTTGTAGCGGCGAACGCACCATGCGAACACTACCCGTAAGGGCAGCGCGCGAGTTGCGCCACTTATATTTAAGCACCTCGGCAGCAAAGCGTTGGTCGCTCTCTAAGGGCTTGGCCAGCGGGTTACACCAAAGGTCGCTGCCCACGTAAGCACCCGAAACAAACAGGTGAACGCCACGCTGGGCATACTCCGCCAATGTTTTTTGCACCTTCGCATCGAAGGTTTTAAACATCAAGGGGCGCACGTTTCCGCGTCCCATCTTGGTTTGGCACTGCTTACCCAGTATGTAATCAACAAATACGTAGCCGTCTTCGGCCTTGTCTAAGCACTCGTTGGCACACGACTCAAAGCTCAATCCCGCCTTCAATATGGCCTCGCCATGCAGCGCGGGATAGTCGAATGTGTTTCCGGCAATCACCTTTGTCTCCTCATTTCCATAGCTATCGCCGTATCCGCCCGAATCATCGTCGAGCCAAGGCAAGGTTCTGTTAAACTCCTTTTGGCTCCCCGTATAGCTGATGTCTTGCAGATAAGGCACGCCGTGGTCGATGTTGTCGAGGAAACCGGCATATAAAGTGTCGATGGGTGCAGGCGCAACAAAGTCGGCAGGCGCACAAACGCGGTCGAATCCATTTACCACTAACGCCTTCTTTCCCATGCTGGCCGAGCATCGCGCCACGGCCATCGTCTCTGAAGGAAAGCTCTTTCCGCCCTTGTTCACGGCCTCAACGCGGAAACTACACACCACATCGGCGGGAATGCGAGCCACATATCGGTTGCGTTTCACCACCTTGCCGTTGTCGAATGCGCCGTTACCCAGACGGGTATAAACGATATAACGGTCGGGCATGGCCGATGGTTCCAGCGTGTCGGCCACGGCCTTCCACGTCAGTTCCACTTGGTCTCTGCCTTTAAGCGACGCCGAAAGATGGTCTACGGGCAACGGTGCAACAATGGGCGTTTGCCCCCGTTGGGCACAGATAAAGCGCAACATGCCCTTATAAATGGCCCTGCTCACGGTGAAACGAAAGCGCGGGTCGAGGCCATAACGCATGTCGGCGAAGTTCTGATGCGAAAGCAATTCGAGCAACATAGCAGGAACGCGCGGTGTACGGGCCTCGAAATACGAGGCATCACGACTGCCGCGACTGTTCCAAAGCGGCTCGTACAGTGCGCGAATGTCGTTCAATATGCTGTTTTGCACGCTCTCGGTAAGGTCCTTACAGAGGTATCGCGAAGCGCCATTGGCAAACACGCTGTCGTAACTCTGGGTGTAATATATGCCCAATGTGCCGATGGTGCGGTCGTCTTTGGTAACTCCTGCATCACTGTGGAAAGCCAAAGATAGGTCGATGGGCACGTTAAGTCCCTGCCCTTCGGGGTAACTTTGCGAGCCACCAGCAAGCCAATTCACCCACATTCCCCTACTTTTATAATCGTCGGTATAGTCGTTTTCGCCATGCGAAGCTGAATAAACGCTGTCTGGTACGCCAGCCCATTGCAGCCAATAGCGTGCTGCCTCGGTAAAGCGAGGGTAGCCACTAACGTCTGGCCGGCCGATGTTACCCATTCCTCCACCAAACTTTACGCCGTCTGCCGTCACCATTTCGCCCACTTTCCCCGTGTTGTTGCTTAGACAAACACGATGCTGTTGGCCCGCCTTTTCATCGAAAACAAACTTGCCGAGGTAAATCCAAGTGCCGCCACCCATCTGCTGGTTCACGCGAAAATGGCTCTCTCCGCCTTGGTGATACACCGTGTAATGTGCCGTGGCAGTACTTCCTGGCACGGTTTTATACGATATGTAAACGGCATATTCGCCTGTCTTTGGCACGTTTGGCACCCATTCGGCAAGACTCTCCTGCCCTTTCTTTATCGACTGAATGGTGCGGAACGTTCCATCGCGGAAAGGATTTTGAAAGTCGGTGTACACCTTATGCCGATAGGCAAAGCCTTCGCCCTGCCCCTGTTGCCATGCCTGTTGGCCGTTGCACTCCTTATATATGGTGTGCGGCGACAGCGTGTTGGCATCGTTATCCACCACCACTTCGTGCGTGTTCCAATCTCTTTCGCGCGGCACCAGCACGTTTGCGCCTGCATTTTCGAGCATGGGCACAAGGAAAGGCAACACGTAACTCTGTGTGTAGAGGTCCTCCACGGTTTGCAACAAGCGTGCGCGCTGCCACTCCCAGCGGTCTAGTGTGCGCTCATAATATCGGCCGTGACTTTGCCAAACGGCGATGTGTCTGCCCGAAAGGCCCTGTGTGGGCGTGGTGGGAGCCGACATGTTTGTTACCAACGGCTGGTCGCAGTGGGGCGCGAAGGTCGTTGGGGCTGCCTGTTGTGCCCGTGTTGCAAGGGCCGTAAGGCAAAGGGCTGCTAGTGTAAGGACGGGTCTAAGCATTGTTTATGATGTTTTTTGGGGGCGTGCCACGCTTGATAAGCAGGCAAAGACCCACGAAAGTGAACAGGGCATTGAGTATCAACAACTCGTAACTGAAATGATAGCCGTTGAACCAAGCCTCCGAATGGCGGTCCAACACCCAACAGAGTAAGGGCGAGGCCAAGGCCACGACGGGTATCCAGCGGTCGCGCACAGGCCGTTTTATCAGTATGCCGAAGGCAAAGAGGCCCAATATGGGGCCGTAAGTGTAGCTAGCAAGGGTATAAACGGCGTCTACCACGCTGGTGTTGTTCAGTAGGTTGAACACGATAATGGCCAAAGCCATCACCACGGCCATGCCCACATGCACGCGTTTGCGCATTCGGGTAACCTCACCTTCGCTGCGCTTGCCTGCCCCAAGTATGTCTACGGTGAACGAAGTGGTGAGTGCGGTGAGCGCAGAGCCTGCCGCATTGTAGGCCGAGGCCGACAAACCAATGATGAACAGCACGCCAACCACGCCCGGCAGCAAGCCTCCTGTGGCGATTGTGGGGAAAAGTTGGTCGCCAGTAGCCGTTAGTCCGTGGCGTGCAGCCTCTTCGTAGAGCAGCACACCCAGCATAAGGAAGGCTGCTACCACAATAAACTGCAACAAGATGCTAATCACCATGTTCTTTTGCGACTCGCGACTGTTGCGGCAACTCAGGTTGCGCTGCATCATATCTTGGTCTAAGCCGGTCATGGCAATGGTGGTAAAGATGCCGGCAAAGAACTGTTTGAAGAAGAATTGCTTGTTGTTTACGTCGTCGAAGAAGAACATGCGGCTCATGTCGCTTTGGCTAATGTGGCTCACCACGCCGCCAAACGACAGCTGTAAGTCGCCTGCGATGAACCAAATGCACAATGCCACCGACACGATAAGGCAGGTGGTTTTAATCAAGTCGGCCCAAATTACCGACTTAACGCCGCCCTTGTGGGTGTAAAACCACACGCAACCCACCGACAAAGCCACGTTAACCCAGAAGGGTATGCCCAACGGGCCGAAGGCCAAAAGCTGCAAGGTGAAGCATACGAGGAAAAGACGAACGGCCGCGCCCAACATCTTTGAGATGAAAAAGAACCATGCCCCCGTGTGATAAGCCTGCTGACCAAAGCGGTTGCGCAGGTATTCGTAAACCGATGTAAGCTGTAAACGATAGAACAAGGGCGTAAGTACGAAGGCTACAATGAGCTGACCGGCGATAAATCCCAACACCAGTTGCAGATAACCAAAGCCGCTTTGCGCCACCATGCCTGGCACCGAAACGTAGGTAACGCCCGATATGCTGGCCCCAATCATTGCAAACGCCACCATGTACCACTTGCTTTGCCTACTGCCGGTGAAGAAAGCAGCATTGTCCACATTGCGCCGGGCAAGGCCCGAAACAATGAACAATACGGCGAAATAGGCCAAAACGGTTGCTAAAATTGCTAATGGGGTCATATCATGTTGGTTTAAATATAGTTGATGAGTTGACAAGTTTACGGGTTGACAGGCTTTACAAGTTGATGAGTTTAAAGTTAAAGAGTAGCGAACTATTGGCTTAACCCCTTTACTACTTACCTCTTTACTCCTTTACTCCTTCGTCCTTTACTCCTTTTACTACTTACTTCTTTACTACTTACTTCTTTACTCCTTTACTCCTTCGTCCTTTACTCCTTTTACTACTTACTCCCTTACTACTTACTCCCTTACTACTTACTCCTTCCTCCTTATATATAAGATACTTTCGCCGCATCTCCTTATATTTTTCCAGTTCGGGCTGCCAAACAGCGCGTATCTCCTCGTTAGAACGACCTTCCATAATCATCTTTTGCACATAGTCCACGCCCACCAACTTGGTGAAGAAGGGTGTGAAAAAGCGCTCGCCGACGTTTAAGTTGCGGTAAGCATCGATGACATACGTGAGGTCGAAGCCCCGTTTAATAATCTCTTCTTGGGGTTTGTGGCTTAGGTTTACACCAAAACACAGCTGGTTTATCTGCGGCGGTTTTTTCGCGCCAGGCACACTTCGGGGTATAAAGCTGTATTTATAGCCCGTCATTTCGGGGTGTCCGTATTGCTGAAACGGCAAGCCTGTGCCGCGCCCAAGGCTCACATCCGTGCCTTCGAACAGGCAAATAGAGGGATATAGGTATATGGCCTGCATGTTAGGCAGGTTTGGCGAGGGCGCGATAGGCAGCTTGTAGCGCGTGGAATGCTTATAGTTGCGGCATGCAATGATTTCCAGTGGGCATAGCTCGCCACCTTCCAACCATCCTTCGCCATTTATCATGCCCGCCATTTCGGCCAACGTTAGTCCGTGTACAACAGGAATGGGCAAAGCGCCAACACCCGACTTGTACTTCATATCGAGCACCGGACCGTCTACATAGCAGCCGTTTGGGTTAGGCCTATCCAATATCATCATCGTGGTTTTGGTTTTGGCGCAGGCGTTCATCAATTGCAACATGGATATATAATAGGTGTAGAACCTCAGTCCCACGTCCTGAATGTCAACCACCAGCACGTCTGTTTCCTTCAACACTTTAATGTCAGGCGTTCCGTCTTTTCCGTTATAGAGCGAAAAAATGCGCACCCCCGTTTTCTTATCTGTGGAGTTTTTAACATGTTCGCCAGCATCGGCAGTACCCCTGAACCCATGTTCGGGGGCGAAAACGCCCACCACATTCACCTTATTATCAATAAGCAAGTCTAAGATGTGCTTGCCCCGCACCACGGCCGTATGGTTGGCAAACAATGCCACTCGCTTATCTTTCAGTTTGGGCAGATACGCATCTGTACGCTCGTCACCGCAAATCACACGTGATTTTTGTGCCTTACCGACAACAGCAGCAAGACAAAAGAGTATCAATATCGTAACAATTTTTTTCATGTCAGGGCGGTTTCTAGTTGCTTACATGGCAAAGTTAGCGATAATTTTTAGAATTAGAAACAGCAAATTAGGTATTTTTATATTTGTTATTAATGTTTTGCAAAAGGCAGAAATGGTTGAGTGCAACAAAAGCTCGACCCTTAACGGCAATGGCATAAGCAACGCCCAGCATGGCCAACATCAGTAAATAATGCCTGGTGAAGCGGTTCTTCGTCACAGTGATAATCGGGGCGGGATAGAACGTGTAATCCTCCGTCTCGTGGAACTTCGGTGCAAGCCGAGTGCAGAGCAAGCTCGTTTGTCTTGCACTTGGCTTGCACCGAAGTCGGGGATAGCCAAAAGGTAATTCCCTGTGGGGCACCATTGACATACACGCCTTCGAGGTCACCATGGCACTTGACGATACGCTCACCGGCAACATTGTAGGTGTATCGGCTTGTCTTGCCAATGTCCGACGACGCCACCAGGCGGCTATCCACGTCCCAAAATATTTTCCGCTCGGTGTTGAGGCTGTCGTTCTCCCCTAATGGAGATTACCATTGGCGTTGTATGCGAATGTCAGGCGAAAAAGGAATTCTTGCTCACAAAACTTTCATTATTTCATCCAACAACTGTTCCTCTGTGAAATTAGAAATTTGAATAACTTGTTCATGAATTGTTTCTAATGCCCTTATGTCTGGTGAAAAGAACTGTGGCTCAATTGTTACATTTGCACCATCAACGAACACCATGCAACTTGTTGATGATTTGTAGAATGAAATAAAAGACTTCTCTCCCAAGTACTTAAGTAAAATAGAATTATCAGATGGCTTAAAAACCACTCGTCCGCTTGTTTCTATTGCCTGAAAAATGGCTTTCTTTATCATGTCTCTATTTTCATCTACGGACAAGATAAACACAGGCCTATTTAATTTGTAAGTCCCCGTATCCGTACTGTACAATGTAACAATCTTAATGCTATGTTTGGTTTTAAAAATCTGACACGCTTTCATTTGTATTTATCTCACAACTTTTATGTTAACCGTAATGTTTTTGTTTGTGCCGTATTCAACAGCCTTATTAATTTTTTCTATTTGTGATGCTGTGCCACCTTTGGGAATTACCACTTTTTAATACCACTTCCTCTAATGACATCACCACCCCAAGACGAACATTTAAAATTAGATAATTGAACTATGTATTTTTTTATTGCCTTCACTTTTGCAAGTGAATAACTCGCGGGGGTGGTTTATTCACTTGCAAAAGTTAAGCATCTCCATAAATTGAGAAGCATTTATTATCTTTGTGCCGTGAAACCAAGATAAACACGCCGCTCATGTACGAAATATAGGACAAAGATACGACAAAGTCTTAAATTCTGCCCCATTTGTCGGTGGCAAAACGCGGTTCTTTCGCAAAAGCGTTCTGGCGGAAGTCATTCAACCCATGCCCTACAAGTTGAAAACTAACTGCCGATGCCCAATTACTTCTGCGTTTTCAAGATGCTTCCCTTGTTGGCCATGAGCAGTGTGCCCTGCAACCGTTCGCGTTGGCGGTAGCAAGCGCACGTGTTTTCCGTGACGTTGCCCAAAGGCGCGTATGCGGCCCAATCTGCTTTGTCTATTTTTCAGTAAGAAATTTAACACAAAAAGTGCCCTTCCTGTCCACCAACCGTCCACCTTGCCGCAAAAAATCGATTCTCGCGGAGGTTTGTTTTGATGCCAGAAGGGGTTAGTTGTGCATGTAGGCAAAATGAATTTTTATTTAAGCTGACCGCCACCAACACCCGTTTTGGGGCCATTTGCAGCAAAATGCAATGCGTTTTGGTGCAAAACACAGTGCAATATGCCGCTAAACGCAGTGCGTTTTGGTGCTAAATGCAGTGCGTTTTGGTGCTAAACGCAAAGTAAAATGGTGCAAAATGCAGTGCTAAATGCTGCAAAATGCGAGGCGAAAAGCATAAATATCCACTGAAATGGTATAAATAAAACCTTTTAGAACCATGAAACACATGGTTGAAAAGGGCAAAATAGTGGTTAAAAAGTGGGTTTTTAGGGGTAAAAAGCGGGTAATTGGGCGTAAAAAGATATGAGGTGGCGACCAATCTAGAAAGCTAAAATGGTGCAAAATGCAGGCCTTTTCTCAAAAAACGGACAAAGCAACAGGCGTGAAAGGCTAGAAATAGGGGCCATTTACCTACTTTTTAACCTCAATTTTCGCTAGAACGGAGCGAAAATTAGAACGTCATTGTAAAAATAAAAATAACAATTTAAGATTTTAAGGAGGTGAGGGGATGAGTTTGTGAGTTGATAAGTTGATGAGGTGATGAGTTTGTGAGGTGAAGGGTTGATGAGGTGATGAGTTTGTGAGGTGATGAGTTTGTGAGGTGAAGGGTTGATGAGGTGATGAGTTTATGAGGTGATGAGTTTATGAGGTGATGAGTTTGTGAGGTGAAGGGTTGATGAGGTGGAGGGTTGATGAGGTGATGAGTTTGTGAGTTGATGATTTTATTGAGTTGATGTATTCGGGAGTTGTTTGGGCTTTCATGAGTTTATCAGCCAGTGAGTTGTTTTTGCCTTGCACTTCGTACATGAGCGGAGTGTTTATCTTGTGTTGGCAGGACAAAGACAACAAACTCCTTTCAACTTATAGAAAAATTAAAAGCCAAGACGGCCTCGACTTGGGAACATCCCTTCCGCATATCCCTTTCCCGCCATTCGTTTATTGCGATAATATTTTCTCACGAAATAAGCATTATCCGAATTAATTCGTTCATGCTTGCGGACACTGTCTCGGTTTGATTTTGTAATTTCTTCTATCCCGAGATGTTTTAGGAATTATTCTCTCTTGCGATTAGCCATAACTTTACACCACGTTTTCTTGAAACAAATATCGAATCTATTTTTCGACTATTGTTTTTAAACTCTTGATAGTACCTATCATAATAATAGCGGTATTCTTTGGGAAGGGTATATTTTCTAAAAAGTGTATCCCAGGAAATTTCTTCTTTCGTATAGTAGTTATACATTTTACTACACATGTTTATTCGATAGGCCATCTCCATACTAATTGCAATAGGATTCCCGTCAATATCCACCGCTAGCGGGTTAAACTGCGTTAAAAACACAATTCCACTTTTTGTTTTAAGGTACACTTCCGGGACACCCTTTATTTTGGCTCTTATTTTCTTCCTGTTTTCTATAAAGTTCTTTATTGAATAATAATCCCTATTCTCAACAAATAACGTGTCGAGAACAGGTACTTTAGCCGACATCATAATTAATTCTTTAGCGCTAACTATTTTAGAACTGTATATGGGTCTAAAGAAAACAACGATAGAATCTTGAAATTTTGTTTTCCCACTAGGTTTGCTAGTGCAACTAATATTTGCAACAAGCCCTAATACCCATAGAAATAACAACAAAATGTTTCTTTTCATTTCTTCTTGCTTTTAGTTGAAGTTGGCCCTTCTGTTGTAAATGCAGTCATCTTGGCTTTCTCCCCATTATGTGCCATTGGAAACCTGCTTTCAACTTGTAAAGTATGTACAGAATAACCTCCAATAGCCCACCTTCGGGATAGACTCACGTTTTGCCACGGCAAATGGGGCGTAAATTCAAATGTTATTGTAAAATTGTTCAATACTTCGTATATGTGAGGAGCGTTTACATTGTGTTGGCACCACAAAGATAACAAGCTCCTCTCAATTTATAAGAACATTAGAAGTAAAGACAGTTTCAATATGCGCTTATTTAAATCTATTTACATTTTTAGTGTCTTTAGATATTTCTTCAGACAAACGATTGATTAGGTAAATCCACAAGGCTTGATTTATTGGTGGTGGTATAGTTAATGCAGAAAGACAATATTCACCAAATCGTTTTCCATTAGCATCTTTCATCACGAAGTAAGATGGCCTCCCTGAAGCAGTTCTTGTTTCTAGGCGTTGGGACACGTTTTTATAATAGGTAGGCTCAAATATAGGGCCAGCTTGCAATAATTGTTTCTCATATTTCTTTTGCTTCGCTGTTTTTGTCCTTTCCGCCAACACATACAACACTCGTATTTGGCCAAGGCTGTCTAACGCTATATAATATTCTTTATTATGGGGAGAAGCTTTAATTATCAGATAAAAATAGCAATCTTCCAAAGAGTATAATACCTTAGGAACATTTTCCCTAAATAGCTCTAAGAGTCTGTCTGCTTTTTTTCTACTAGACAAAAGGGACTCCATAGACCCTGCCCCGTACTGATTTTCACATTGGGCATTGCTGCAATAGGAAATAGAGACTAACAGCACAATTGTCAAGCATATTTTTTGTGTCATAATTATTTTGTTAATGGTAAATTTTGTGGATCTTTAATTTGCCCTTCTTTGTAGCCAGAATGATCGCTCCCATCACGTTGTGGCATCTTAAGAAGTCTTCGTATCAAATTAACTGTACGGATAGCATTGTTATTGTTGTTGCTACTAGACAAGCCGTTGGCAGAGGGGATGCCATGTCCAAATAATTCATGTCCAGATGTGACGGGTCTCAAATCACCAGTAGCCTTTGAACTGACGAAAGAATGAGAACCATCAGCAGTTGGGACGTTAAATCCTTCTTTCCCTAGTCCTTCTACTAGTGAAACACGCAGGACACCATTTGGCGTTAAGCCATCACCAATTCCAGGACCAAGAGAATTCATGTGATTTCTAAAAGCAGTGGCTCCTTCTTCTGACGTGAATTCCCCTGTCATATATTCTATAGTATGGATTTTGTCAGAGTTAATTGTATTCACAACTGAATCAATATATGTCTTCTCGTCTATCGTAAGCGAAACCCCTTCCAAAGCAGTTTCTAGTGCTGTATCATCAATGTTGGTGAAAGTTTTTCCTTTGACTTTGATTAACTCTCTTATCTTTCCAAATTTTTCATCAAACAATACGCCACATATATCCTCTCGAAAAGTCTGTGCATCATGACGAGTTACTCCTTTTATCTTACAGCCATCGGTGTCGGTCAATTTTATGGGATTCCCCGCACAATAGACATACCCTCCTATGTTAGGATAATTTTCCGCCAACGGATCCACCCCATACCAAAGACTAGTCACAGGATTTATATACTTCGCCCCATAGTAATATAGTCCTGTATCTTGGTCGAACTCCTTGCCATAGAACTTGTACTGCATCTCCTCACTACTGCTGTGTTCATCCACGAGCAGTTCGCCGTAGGGCAGGTAGGCATCGAAAGTATAATGCTCATGTCCTATCTGCATGGGAGCGGTGGGGTGGTCGGCATCGTCGTATTCGTAAGTCAGCGCGTAGCTGCCCACCAACGTATCCGAGTTCGTTCGAAGTATTTCGTACAATAATCTTGGTACGTGTTTTACTTGTCTTTTAGTATAATTCGTTTCTTTTTGTAATTAGAAATCGCTATTGGAACAATTATTTCATCAACGAATATGGGGTCTAATATACTCATTGAGTTTTGTACATTATGCCAAAACTTATCTTTGTTTGTCGCTAAGAAAACACCCCGGATGCTGCAACTATAATAGTATACCCTTTCACCAGTAGCAAGAAGAATACTTCCTTTGTTCTTTAGTCTATTAAACTCACAGTTAAACTCATTTATAAACAACGAACAATCGTCAAAGACCTCCCGGCTGCACCCAAAAATTGTTTCATAACATTTTGCATATGCACTGTTAGAAACGGGAACGTATGGGGCTAAGGAATAAATACTTTTAATAAATAAATGCATATTATTCAAATTAATTGCGAGCGTGTCTTGTTTAAAAGCCGCAGCAAAAACAAGTGGATGAACATCATTCCCCACCCTTACGAACTCAACATATGTATACTCTCCTGCACATAATGAATCGTCTTGCTTGCGTGCATGACAATATCCTACATTCAAGATAAATAATAGCGTGAAAACAAATTTCATTTTTTCTTTTTTATTGTTGGTAAAAATGGAGTTGTCATAAGCTCCAAAGCATCTTTGGAACTAGGTTTACTTGGAGGGTACGTCATAATTCCTTGAGTACCGCCAGAACCTTTTGGATGAGAAAATCCGAACGTATGGAATATTTCATGAATTCTATTTCTTTTCGTATCTTCATCTACATTCATAACGATATTCTGGTTATTATCAGTCACTCCTCCTACTCGACTAGTACTGCCATCTTCAAGCTCTACTGATTGAAAGTTTAAAGTCCTATTTGTATATTGATTACCTTTCTGAATCGTATTCCCTATATGCTGTCCTTCATATACATCAGCTTCTGCCGCAAATTCTGCTTGATAGGTCATTCCACCATCAGAAAAAGAGAAATCGAATAGAACCTTATATCCTTTATATTCCTCAGAGGGGATAAATTGGCAAAACGTCTAAAAACAAAAAAAGATAAAACTACCAAAATCAGTTCCTCCATATGGATACAGAATCTCGAGATTGTTTGAATACAGCTTAAGCTTTTCTAATGCAATTTTTGTGTGTCGTATATATCCATATCTATCATATTCTACGAATAAAGCCTTGTTCAAGGCATCTTTCAACTGTTCTTTATCAATAAATTCAGTTGAGCAGACAAGTAGATTTTGCGTTTCATATGTTTGTGAGAAAAGAAATTTAATAATACTTGTAATTTCTTTTTCCCCTTGAATCCTTAGGATACCTACAAATACGATGTAAGCGTTATCTATCGAAATGTGAGATATTGTAATATCATTTTCAAATTTGTATGAATCAAAATCGAAACGAAAGGTCTTTCTAAGAAGAGGGGTGCCTCTCATCGCTTTGGAATATGTTATTATAGCAATATCCTTTATACCCCATTTTGATAAGAAACCATAAAATTGGTTGGCGAAAGAAATATAATTTTCTTCTTTTGCATCCCCGATATAATCATAATCAATAACCTCTATTGCTTTTTCTTGCAATGATTGTATTTGAATAGGAATACTTAAATCTTCTGGCAAAGGATATTTTTTTAGTGTATACAGCATCACATTTTCTTGTTTGGAATGTAAGGATAATGTTTTTTCTCACTGGTTATACGAGAAGAACCTTTTCTTTGATGAATATTATAAAGCGGTTCTTCGTCACGGTGATAATCGGGGTGGGATAGATGGTGTAATCTTCCGTTTCGTGGAACTTCAGTGCAAGCCGAGTGCAGAGCAAGCTCGCTTGTTTTGCTGAGGCGCAGCCTGAAGTCGATGCAGTCAAAGTGATTCCCTGTGGAGCACTATTGACATACGTCTCGACCTCCGACATGTCCTCCACCAACGCGAGTCTGTCCGCACGGCTGTTTTTCGTTCCTCGTATCTCTTATTTATTATTCTCAAAGACAACATTACTTTTAATGTAGGGTGTGAAAAAAGTATCTGGTCGTTCCATGATTCTCATTTTTGAATTTGAGTAATAGATGAACAGCCCATTGTGTAGGAAATTAAAAACAAGGTCGTATATAACCACCCCATCTAACACTACACTGTCGGTAGGATTTGTATTTTTCCACATTGATGCATTATTGCCGGATTCATATAAAGAAGACAAGTTGGATATTATGTAGAGGCGGCAATTATTTATATCTAAATACGATGTGCTTTTTTCGGGGGTAAGAAGTCTTGGATAGCCAGGACCCAAAAAATAACCTGAAGTTTTTATTCCAGACATGGTTTGTTCCATAGCCTCAGTGAGAATGTATGTATTATACTGAGGATGACTATCCATGTATGAAGTGACAAGACTGTAAACTTCTTCTTTCAATTGGGCATGCACATCTTGCTTTTCCCTTGATTTACAAGAAGAGCACAGCAGGATAGATAACAATGCTATAGCTAATATATTTCTCATTTTATTCATTTTTTTTAGTAGGACACCCTCTTAGCCAAGATGATAGCGTAATTCTACCAGAAAGTAAATCTTTTCTGGTTCCAATGTGAATTGTTGAGAAGCCTGTCTTATTAAAATAAATAGCATCCACATTATTCTTATGTCCAATAGCAATCACAGGTAAAGCACCCATCTTTACCGAGGTATCATAGTCTCCTGCTAAACGTGCAAGGCTCTCACTTAGAATTGGCTTATAGTTACTACTCCTATCTTGATGGGTGTGAATTTGCCCTATAATTTTCCATCGCTCATTTTTATATGTTATCATCTCATACTTCGCCCCCTTCGCCTCACCATTGGCCTTTATCAGGCGGTTAAGGTCGTCATAGGCATAAGTGTGGTTGAAAGCACCGCCGAGTTTCGCCTTACCGCTATTGCCACTAGCGGCCAGCGTCGGGTCTACTGCATTGACAATGCCTAAGATATTGTTCACAGCATCGTATCGGTACTTGTTTTCCATCACAGCCCTACCGTCCGCCGAAAGGTTCATCGCCTGCAGACGTTCACGCTGCTTGTCGTAGGTGTAGGTTGTCTCCGTGCCGTTATCCAGCTTGGTATAGACGGTATGCCCGTCCTTGTCATAACCTATCCTGTCAACAATAACGTTCTCACGACCCTGTTTATTGCCCGAAAGACGAACTATTTGCCCTGCCGCATTGTAATGATAGGTAACCACCTCCCCGCGTGGGGTAAGTTATGATGAGTAAGAATTTTTGTACGCCTCTAATTCAAGTAAGATAGTTTTATCTTCTATCTGAAGCTTGTAATAGGAATTTATAATTTTCTTATATATTAATTCTGAAGTTTCGTCTTTCCTTATGAATGAAAGTAGTTCAGCAATTATGCGCATAATCCTTTCTAACTGATTTTTCGCCGCATAAAAATCGAGAGTTGCATTTAACTGCTCTCCTACATTTAAATTATTAATATTTTTGCGATTTAAATAATCACAGATCAAATCAAATCTCCATAGCGTATGGATATAATACTGATTGAACACTATATTTTTGCTTCTAAAGATGGTAATATTAGAGTCTGTTAAACTTGTTAATTCTTGTTTAAGCCATCTTTCGGTGTCAGTGATTTTATCATATTCCATGATAGCTTCTTCTAGAAGTTCCTCGTACATAAAGGGCATTTTTGAAAGAAAGCCCTCTGGTCTCTCCCCCTCAAGTATGGCTGTTACTCCATTATAGTAATCCATAAAAAATTGCTCGAATCTTTCCATTATATTTTCACTTTACTTAGGGTAATTCAGTTAATTCCCTCTTAGGAATCTCTGGAGACTGTCAAATGTCA
>ERZ773087.588-NODE-588-length-26356-cov-38.210334_pt1 | contig 26356 bp, 27 predicted proteins | sample MGYA00511375_ERZ773087 | MGnify/ENA primary metagenome ERZ773087 (study PRJEB29015, sample SAMEA2737995) | human oral metagenome | biome: human oral; feature: human-associated habitat; material: dental | place: China | collected 2063 ...
GATTCCCAAAATCCTCATTTGCTTTTATTATAGCAAATATAAGTGGTAAAATAGGGATATGAAAGCCACATTGGTGAAATTTGTGAGGAAGGTGCTGCCGGGCGGGATGCTGCGGCGGTTAGAAAATGGGTATCGGCGGTTGCGTGTCAAGCTGGTTAGCGCGCGGTATGGCAATCCGTCAAAGCACCTCAGGGTGATCGCGGTGACGGGGACGAATGGCAAGACGACGACATCATGCTATATCAATGAGATTTTGAAAGAAGCTCATTTCACGACCGCGATGTTTACCACAGCGGTGATCGAGGTGGCGGGCAAGCGAAAACTCAACGACCTCAACGCTACGGTGGCAAGTACGGCGCGAATGCAGCGGTTTTTCCGCGATGCCAAGCGGGCGAATGTTGACTACGTAGTGCTAGAGGTGACGAGTCATGCGCTGGATCAGCACAAGCTGGACGGCGTGCCGATCGAGGCGGCGGTGATGACGAATTTGACGCAGGATCACCTGGATTATCACAAGACGATGGAAGAGTACGCGGCGGCCAAGGGCAAGCTGTTTCAGCTGCACCCACGGTTTATCGTGCTCAATCGCGACGACGAGTGGTATGACTATTTCAATCAGTTTGTCGCCAGCGAGCAAAAGATGACGTATGGCCGAAGCGTGGAGGCTGAGGCAAAAATTACCCACGTCAAGTTGTATCGCAAGGGCACCGAGGCCGACGTCGTGCTGGATCATCAGACACACTTGGAGTTGGCGACGAATCTGCCGGGCGAGTTCAACGTGATGAATATGACGGCCGCGACGACGCTGGCGTATCTATTAGGCGTCAAGCTGGAGGATATCCAAGAGGGGGTGGCTAATGTCGAGGCCGTGCCGGGGCGGTTTGAGCGAGCGGTCGAGGGACTGGGTTATGATGTGATCGTTGATTATGCTCATACGCCGGATGCCCTGGAAAAACTGTTGGCGGCGGCCCGCGGCATCACCAAGCAGCGGGTGATCTTGGTGTTCGGGGCGTGTGGCGATCGTGATCAGGGCAAGCGGCCGATTATGGGCGAGATTGCGGCACGTGGGGCAGATCGGATTTTCCTGACTGACGAGGAGAGCTACAACGAAGATCCAGAGCAAATCCGGCAAATGTTGATGGAAGGAATTGAGCGCGGTCGCGGCGACGCGAAAACGACGGAAATTGCCGACCGACGCCAGGCGATTGAGCGAGCGCTTGGCTGTGCCAAGAAGGGCGATATGGTGCTGATCACCGGTATGGGCCACGAGCAATATCGGATCGTCAATGGTCAGCGGCTGCCGTGGAATGATGGCCAGGTGGTGCGCGAGATCGTTGGTCGGGAACGGGCGGCGTGAGGCATGCGGCTACTATTGGTAACCAGAGGGATTCCCGGTTCTGGTAAGTCGACGTTTCTCGCGGAACAGGGGCTTGATAGGTATACGCTGTCGCCGGACGCGATACGATTGATGCTGGCGTCGCCGCAGTTGACACTTGACGGACAAACGGCCATGCCGTCGCGTCAAGACGCAATGGTGTGGCGGTTGCTACACGAGATGCTGGAGCAGCGGATGACGCGGGGTGAGACGACGGTGGTTGATGCAACACACACGACGCCAAATTATTTCAAGACGTATGGCGAGCTGTGTCGGAAATATCGCTACCGGCTGGTGGTGATTGATTTTGCTGATGTGCCGCTGGCGGTGTGTCAAGAGCGTAACAGGGAGCGGCCGAGCCATAAGGTGGTGCCAAGTAGTGTGCTTGAACGCATGCATCGGCGGCTGCAGCAAAGTTCACTGCCGAAATGGGTGACGGTGGTGCGGACGGCTGAGGAGGTGAATCAACTACTTACTAATCAGCCGGAGAATGTTGATAGGTACGGGCGATTCATCATATTGGCGATGTGCAGGGGTGCTATACACCACTCAAGGAATATTTCGAGCGGTATCCGCTTCGGGATGATGAACTGTATATTTTTGTCGGTGACCTGTTGGATCGCGGCACGGAGAATGATGCGGTGGTGCGATTTGTTTGTGACGAGTTGCTTGACCGACCAAACGTGCGGTTCGTCGAGGGCAATCATGAGCTATATCTCTGGCAGTGGGCGACTGACCAGCCGGTTGCGGCGCGGGTATTTAGTGAACAAACGCAGCCACAGCTGGAGGCAGCAGGCATCGATAAGCGCAAGGTAGCGCGGCTGCTGCGGCGGATGGATCAATATATTTTGTATCAGTTTCGAGGCCAAACAGTCTTGGTGACACATGGCGGGCTTAGTACATTGCCGGAGCAGCTACCATTGGTGGCGACCAACCAGCTGATCCACGGTGTGGGGGCCTATGACGAGGCTGGGGCGGTGGACGATGCATTTATGGCACAGACTGACGACGCGACGTTTCAGGTTCACGGACATCGCAATAGGCAAAATTACCCCACGCGGTACAACGAACGTTGCTACAATTTGGAGGGAAAGGTTGAGTTTGGCGGCGAGCTGCGAACGGTGCGGCTGGACGAGAACGGCATGATGCCGATCGCTATTCAAAACCAACGAGCAGCAGCGCGGCTGTATCCGGAAAACGCAGCGTTCCTAAGCCAGCTGCGACAGAATCGCTACATTCGTGAATCAATTCTGCCGGGCGACATCAGCTCGTTTAATTTCAAGCCCGAGGCATTTTATCGCCAGGCATGGACGACGCAAACGATGCGGGCGCGCGGACTATTTCTCAATACGCTGACAAACGAAATCGTGATTCGGGCCTATGATAAGTTTTTTAACATTGGTGAGCGACGCGATACTGAACTAGCGGCGCTGGAGCAGACGATGGTCTTTCCGGTGCGGGCGTGGGTGAAGGAGAATGGCTTTTTGGGGTTGGTCGGGTATGATTCGGCGGCGGGTGGGCTGGTGATCGCGTCAAAGTCGACGACCGAGGGTGACTATGCGGCAGCCTTTCGGCGAGAGTTTTTGGAGCAATTTCGAGACAAACTGCCATACGTCACTGATTATCTGCGCAGTCATAATGCGTGCCTGTTGTTTGAGGTGGTGTTGCCGCGATTTGACCCACATATTATCGCCTATGAATCGAACAAGTTGGTACTGCTCGATATCGTCAAGCGGCAGGTTGCATACGAGGCGGTCGACCGGCAGGAGCGGGAGCGATTTGCGCGCGAGATCGGGGCGGACAGCAAGCGTCTGGCGGCGGAGTTTTCATCGTGGGGCGAGTTTGCGGCGTGGTTTGATCAGCTTCAAGGCATGGCGTATCAGTGGCAGGGCGAGTGGATTGAGGGTTTTGTAATTGAAGATGCTGGTGGCCATCAGGTTAAGATCAAGCTTGATTATTATACCTTTTGGCGGCAGATGCGAACAGCGCTGGCGGCACTGCAGGCTGGTCGGCAGCCATCAACGAGGCCCGATTGTCCCGATCCGGCGCTGGCGGCGCGGGTAATTGAATATATGCGGCAGCTACCCGCCGAGGAATTAGCGCGGATGGACATCATCGCGCTGCGGCGACGGCTTGAGTAGGCGAGGGGTTGGTCTATTGTTGCACGCAGAGCGGTCTGGTACAATCTTGACATAAGCATAACGGAGGGGGCGCTTATGTGGAAACGTATTATTAGTGTTATTGGGGCTACGTTGGCGGTGTGCATCGCGGTGCCGGCGACGGCTGGAGCGGCTTCTGAGTATGATGATATTATCAACAAGGTTTCAACGAAAACACTGATTCATCACATTGATAATTATTCAGGTAAAACCTGTGGAAGTCCTGATGACGATTACGCGAAGAAATGGCTGTTTGCCTTTAAGCAAAAGAGATACTATCAAGGCGACCCCAAAGATCATCAGGCAGCGGTAGAAAGTTTAGAGCGCGCTATGTCGTCGCCAAAGGGTGCGTACGCGATTGTTTATGAGCAGAATAACAAGCATAACGACACGTCAAACCCATATTTCATAAAAGTTTTTTGGACAGAGGACGGCAAAGACGACTATACGTATCGTTTTTATAAAAATCATCAAATAAGTGGAATTTATCTTACAAAAAAAGAAGGTGATCGGTCAAAGCTCTATGTCGCTACCGTTGCCAGCCCTAAGTTGATTTTAGGAGGTGGTAATGGTAGTAATTGTGCCCCTGAATACTTGTGGGGATATAAACATTCGCAGGCTTTTGTATCTGATATGAATATATCTGTAGGATCAAATAAAAAACTCTTCACGTCTACGTTTCCTGTTAACTATCCAAGTGGCTATGCAGGCCCCAAGTTTCCGGACAATCGCTCAGCGATCGGATGGTGGCCAGACTCGTCTCAATATGATGATTTTACAGACAAAATAACAGTAAAAAAATTAATAAATTACATAAATTATCACAAGAAATTTTGTGCACCATCAGACTATTCTAACAGTTGGTTTACAGCGTTTAAGTATCCCAATATTCCTGACAACCATAAGTATCATAAAAGTTATATGGCAAGTCTCGAACGGGCGATGGCGACAGGAGCGTATGCTGTTGCTTATGAACAAACGACGGTTAATGGTAAAACAGTAAACCCCTATTTCATAACGGTATTTTGGTCGGAAAATAGAAATGACTTTCAATTAAGTTTTACGGTGATGCTCCGTACAGAATTGCTACCATTACACATAAGTGGGGCAGCAGTGCAAAGTTGTACGGTATGATCGCAGGTAGCACTGGACCGCTCTGGGGACGTGGCGGTTGTGAAGTTGAGTTTTTGCAGGGAAATTATCTAAACGGCTATATACCTACTGCTCGGTTTAACGAGTCGTATATACCGTTGAGCGGTGGCAATAATATGAAAATCTTCACCTCAACCTTTGACGTCGAATATCCAGACGGTTACAAGGGTAAGCCGATTCCTGGCGATCGACGCAATATCAAGTATCTCGCCCTCGGCGACTCCTTCTCCAGCGGCGAAGGCGACACTGATAAAAATCCAGCGACTGGCCGGAAGTATTATCGCCAGTGGACGGATGTGAAAGAAGATAAGGCGAAGGGTGCGCCAAGGGAAAAGTGCCATGTCAGCACGCGTTCGTATCCGTACAAGCTGGCGAACTGGATGGGGCTGGGTAGCGGCCCGTCGGCGGCGTGGGCGTCGGTTGCGTGTAGTGGGGCGACGGTGTATGACATGAATTGGGACAACTCGGGTGGCTATGAAGGGCAGGACAGCCCGCTCGGGCGGCTGCACGGTTATGACAACAAAGGAGTGTTGCAGAAGATGGCGCTCAACGAGATGATTCCAGGGCGCGTCAAGCAAATCGAGTTCGTGAAGAAATACCAACCAAAGGTGATCACGCTGACGGCGGGCGGGAATGATGTGGATTTTGGAGGGAAATTATTCAGCTGCGTTCCGTTCCCCAATACGTGCACCTGGGCAAAGATAGAGTGGCGCAACAAATTGAAGAGTGACATTGTAAATCAATTCGACAGACTAAAAACTTTGTATGAAGAACTCAGGAAAGCTTCCGGTAATAAAGCAAAAATTTACGTATTTGGATATCCACAATTCGTAAATGGCGCTCCAGATGCGCCATGTTTTGGGCGCGGTCTTCTCTTTTTAGACGCAAGGGAGCGTGAGATGATTACAAATTCTGTAACTTACCTTAATAACACTATTAAACAGGCTGCGAAAGCAGCTGGTGTCAAATATGTTGATATAGAAAACGCTTTTGGAGATCACTGGCTTTGTGGTAACGGTGACAGACACGTTAACCCACTCTTGCTGAATGAGATGATTGTTAGTAGAATTCCAGATCTTCGACTTCCTTGGGTAGAGTTTCAAGAAAGCTTCCATCCAAACGCCAAAGGCCACGCCGATATTGCTCGTGCTTTTAGGAAAGAGCTAGGTGGCGTTAATCCTGCAGACTATAAAATCTGTAAAAATGACGCGACAACTTGTCCTGACAACTCTGCGACGAAGGATAATATACCAGCACCTCCCTATTTTAACGTTGCTAATGAACAGGAAGACATAAAGTTTACTTATTATAAACTATCCAACGGGACAGCAACAAAAGTTCAAGAAAAATATATAGAGATCAAGACATCCAGACGCCCGTACAAGCCCTGGAAAAAGGTATACGTAAAGATTTACTCTGAGCCAAGAGATTTGGGCGAGATTGAAGCTGATAAGAATGGTGAAATTAATGGATCTGTGGCGCTGCCTGAGGATTTGCCCGCTGGATATCACACGCTGGTGGTGTCTGGCGAGGCTCCAGATGGCAAGAAGCAGGAACTGTACCAAACCATTCTCATTAAAGGTCCAAACCCCGAGGATATTGATGAAAATGGTACGCCGGACAAACTTCAACCCTGCGGGGCTTTCGCTCAAGCTGCTAATAAAGACGAAGACCTTGACGGCATCGACGACGCCTGTGACCCCGAAGTCACCGACCCTATCCTCTACACTGCTCGCAACGGTAAATCGTCGCTTGGCGAGGATGAGGATCGGATTTATCTCTTTCGCAATACGCGAGCAGCTGATCTGACTGGTGTCACAAACGATTACGTTGACAAGTCAAAAAACCAGAACAACACTGATGCGCTGGTTGGGCATACTTTAAGCGAAGAGACACGCGGACTTGCATTCAATAAACTGGTCGTTATGAAAGAAGCTGACGGTGATATCAAAAAAGGAACGCCGATTATCCTCGCCAAAGACGTAAGCGAAAAATGCTACGCCCTAAAACCAGAAGACCATCTATCACCAGCACTCAAACCAGGAGTAAAAGACTACAAGCTACGAGGATTAATAAAACTAAATACACTACCGAAGGGGGTGAGTTGTGAAGAATAAGAAAGCCATAAAGTACTCAATCATACTGTATACTGGTATACTGTCGGTTTTAGGATTGTGCCAGTTTCTAGGCATACCAAACCTTGATACAGCTTCAAGACACGACAGGATGTTGCTGGGAGCGACTATATGGTGGTTGGGTGTGGCCGGGGTTATCATAAATGTGATTATTGCAATAAGGCTTAGAACATTGAGGACCCTGGCTATTGTCCTGCTAATGTTGTGTATCGTGTTTGGCTTGGTTGGTGGTTTTCATTATTATCTAGCAGTTAATTGGAAATGGGGTTGATCCGTGAAGAATAAGAAAATAATTGTGGGATTATCAATTATTGTCCCAATGTTAATATTGTTGCTAGAATACTACATAATCGGTCCGCTATTGGCTGATGGTGTCAGTATATTTGTTGCACAATGCTCGTTGCTGGCTTTGAGTGCTATATTTATGATAGCGGGCATTGTCATTTTAGTGAGAGCTTCTGGGGGTTATAAATTTTGTTGTGTGCCCAGTATCGTCGCCAGCTTATTACTCGTTTTTGGATATTTTTTGTCCGAGGCTGTAAAAGAGATACGGTTCTAGTGAGCTTGGAAAGTAAAATGTGTTATGTTCAACAAGGCGGGCTGTGAAGAAAAATAAGATTGTAAAATACGCCTTGATAGCATATACGTGTTTGTTGGTAATAATGGCATTTTGCCTATTCGCGGGAATACCGAATCTAGACATGAATCCGAGGCAAGTTAACTCACTGTTAGGGATCATTCTTGTGTGGGCAAGTGTGATCGGTATAGCTATAAACCTGCTCACGGTAATTTTTATAAAAAGTCTACGCTCCATTGCCGTGGTGCTGCTCATCGTATGCACATTTGCACTGGCAGAAGGATGTTTTCATTATTTTTGGTTTTCACAGCCATTCGCAGGGGGACTGTGAAGTAGTGCATGGCTAATCACTCTATGAAGATTAATAAAACTAAACAAGCTACCGAAGGGGGGTGGTTGTGAAAAAGAATAAAAAGATAACGCAGAATATATTATTGACGGCCGTTATGGCTACCATGCCGTTACTCGTGGTGCGAGGTGATACATATCAGATAGGGCTGATTATAGAATGTATTGCCGCCGTGATTAGTCTGTTATTATTGTTTACTTCTGCGAATAGAAGAAAGAATTTTCCACTTTCACATCTGGCGGCTATTTTATGGCTATTTGTCCCCGTGTCATTTTTGTTTCTACTGCAAACATCCTTGTTTGGGGGCGGTTTTGAGGGGCTTTCTAATTGGGCAAAAACCGGACTCATAGTTGGTATCGTCGCTATAATATTGACAAGTATTCAGCTGTTCAGAGTGAATCGTTGATGGAGTTTGACGGGGCTAATTGTGAAGAATAAAGACAATACATCAAAAGTCGGGACCGTGACAGTCGCTCAGATTTTCTTTGCTATACTGGCGATAGTGCTGTGTGGCTGCCTTGTTTACGGATATAGCGGAGTATATATTTCTGATTCTATGTCAGATATTCTCATCAAGAGCATGACAGCTGGTTCAGTAGTATTATTTATGGGCTCTGCTTGTTTGGCGATTATTGTAAAAAATAGAACTCGATGGATATGGGCTGCTGTTACTGGGTTGCTTATTGTGATTTTGTTATTTCTTATACATGAGCTCGGTAACTTAAGGTTTCAATTTTGAACTAGGTATTGATAAATTAAATAAACTACCGAAGGGGGTTAATTGTGAAGAATAAAGAAATAGTTAATGATAATATATCTGGTAAGTTAATAAATAAAAAATCTATCAGTAAAAAAAGACGGGTTGCTGGTCTGTATATTCAAACGTTCACCGGACTTCTAGTCGTATTCTGGTTATATAGCTGGATGGTAGCGAATCTAATAAGTGACCAAACCTCTATGCTCTATAAGATTATAGCAGGAGTAGTAATTTTGTGCTCGCTTATAAATGTCTTCCTACTTAAAAAATGGTGGCAACGACTTATCTGGGTGTTTATTGTTCTTATTTTTGTCGCAATCTTAACTTATTGGATTGGTTGGGATTTATATAGTGATATACGTTTTTAGCGGTGAGAAAAAGAGGAGAATATGTGGCTATGGTCTACGAGTCTCAGGATATCGACGAAAACGGTACACCAGATAAAAATCAACCCTGCGGAGCCTTTTTGAAAGCTTCAGGAAAAGACGAAGACCTTGATGGCATCGACGACGCCTGCGACCCTGAAATTACCGACCCAATTCTCTATACAGCCCGCAATGGTAAACCAGAGCTTAACGAAGATGAAGAAGATGATAAAGGTAATAATATTTCAAAAGGCATGCCTATAGTTTTGGTAAAAGACATAAACGAAAAGTGCTATGCCCTAAAACCAGAAGACCACCTATCACCAGCACTAAAGCTCGGATTAAACGGTTACAAACCACGGGATTAATAAAATAAATAGACTACCGAAAGAGGTGAGTTGTGAGAAATAAATTTAGATGCAATGATTTGGCGGCTACTTAGTCGCGGTGATAGGTTGATTAACTAACACAACCGATTTATCATGAGGGGTAGGTTATGAAGGATAATGTAGCGACGACGGACAAGCCATATTTAAGCGATACGGTCGTGATTTTACTGGTAGTCGCACCGATAGCTTTGTGCATGCTGCTCTTTATTGTGACGAGGTGGGATACGTGGTGGATTCGTGAATATCATGTTACTGAGATAGCAGCAATGGCGCTGCCGATGCTGTTGTCGGCGGCGGGAGTGTGGATGGTGGTGTGGCTGCGGGGTGTATATAAACTCTGTGCGTTCAGTAGCCTCGCGGTAGCGGCGTTGTTCTGGCTGGCGTTCCTCTATAAGCTATCGCAGTGATTTTTTACGACTTTCGCGGTACTTGGTGCGGCGATTGATAGTCATAAGAATTGTGCCGCAGATGAAAAGTGGTGGTGCGCAGAATAGGTATACAAACTCTCCCAATCCATCAGCCAGAAAGCAATTACCTATGGAAAATCCGCTACCGCAACGCCCAGGAATACCCCACCCGCCGATCGTCATGTCGAGGAGCAGTATCAGTATTGCGAGGTAAAACAGGATGCCTGTTATGACAAGTGGCCATCGATTGCACAGGTTCTGACAGCGGGCGGTGATTGACCGGTCCGTTATCCCTATCATCAGCAGGGTGATAAGCATGGCGACAATGAACCACATTGAGTCGTGCAGATAGTAATCATAATAATAGTCGGGCGGGCCAAATTGGTCGGAGTTGAGCTTGTGTAGGTGGTCACTATGGGCAGTTGCAAGCACAAAAACGAGGATCGTCAGGCCGTAGATAGACCAACGTATAATGCGGGTGGCAATTGATTTTTTTGATGTAGCATTTTCACTCATCAATGGTCACTTTCAAAAAATCGCCGTTTCTTTTCGAGCCACGCGTCTGATTGGCGGACGAGTTTCTGGCTATCCGCGGGGTCTTTGAGGAGTGGCTTGATGGCTTCCTCGAGGTAGATGCCGCCCTGGGAGCCTTTGAATAGGAAGGTGGTGTCTTTGTTGGCCAGGCGAGCGAGGAGCTTGGCAGCCTCGGTGGCCTTGGCGAACGAGGTGACGGTGCAACCGTTTTGGCGAGCGGCTGGAGCGAGGAATTGCTCGGCCAAGCGGCCAACGGTGATGACGTGGTCAAGCTGTTTCGGGTCACACAGCGCGCCGATGGCAGCGTGTTCATCGGCTGCGGTCTGGCCCAGCTCGTTCATGTCGCCAAGGACGGCGATCTTGGTTTTGGCGGGTAGCTGGTAAAGTGTCGTCAGGGCAGACTTTACGGCGAGGGGGCTGGCATTATATGAGTCGTCGATGATGGTCGCATCGTTGATGCCAGGCAGAATATTCATGCGGCCGCTGACTGGTGTGAAATTCTCGAGCATGGTCATCACACATTCAATGTCAAGTCCAAGCTCTAACGCCACCGCCGCTGCGCCGCCGGCAACGCGGAGTTGATGCACGCCGACCACAGGGATGATGAATGGACGTGAGGTTTGGTCGGCGTGGATGAGCTGGCACTGAAAGCCCTTGCCGCTGGTAAATTTACCGATAGCCATCTGGTAGTCGGCGCCTGGCTCAGTGCCATAGGAAATGATTTGGCCGCAATCGGCGAAGTCCACGAATTCGGGGCGAATGTCATCGCGGTTGTAGATCACTTTTTCGCTATATTCAGCGAGCGCGAATTCCTCGCGGGCGACGGTTTCTAGTGAGCCGAAAAACTCCATATGCTCAGGCGCGATGGCGGTGACAATGGTAATGTCAGGGCGAATATAGCGGCCGAACGCGGCCATTTCGCCGGGGTGATCAATGCCGAATTCTTGGACAACAACGTCGATATTATGCTGGCGGCGGGCGGCCTGGCGGGCTCGGCCCAAGACCGACAACCAATTCCATACCGAGCGGGGGTTCTGCGGTGAGTCAACACCGAGAATTTCCAGCGGCGCGCTAAACTCGGCGTTGAAGTTGCCGCGGTTGGTGCGGACTTTATAACTGGAGTTTAGGACGCTGACGAGGGTTGATTTGGTAGTGGTTTTGCCGACGCTGCCGACGACGGCAACGAGCTTGATGTGTGGATTATGCAGGAAGAATGTAGTGACAGAGCGGGCGAGAATGCGCGAGATGAGGGTTTTGAAGAGTCTCATGAGTATAGTATAGCATCTTTTGAATATGGGTAGTGAATCAGGAACTTGATTTTTTATCAAGTTTATGCTAATATTCATGCTAGTTATGCTTAATCATGAACGGACACCAGCACGAAGATTGGCACCACCCCGTTGGGGTCGGGTGGACGACCTATTGTATGCTGTCACAAAAACACCAGAATACCAAGAAATAGTCGATGGAGTGAAGTCTCAAGGGGCTGAGCAACAGCTAGTACAAGAGAGTAATGCCGAAGAGTGGGGTGTACACCTCATCGAAAGTTTGCCTAGTGCACTGCGCGGGAGAGCAGTTGCTATTATGGCTGCAAAAGCCGTATCGGAGCGAGTGGGGCAAACCCACAAATACGAGAGCGATCAAACTCGCCAATTAGCGCTCGTGGCAGCGATACCAAATTGGCTGTTAGCGCAGCGACAGCTTGATCAGCATGGCGACACAATGAAGCGTCCTGAGAAAAAGAAATTACTTGGTCCAATAATAGCATTTAACCATGCTCTTCGTAAGATAATCGACGCGGAGCAATGTTCAGGGATGCAGCAGTTGATTAATTTTGTTAATAACATTGTTTTAATGATGGGCGAGGGTGAGGAGGTTGTTCGATATGCAGAAAATGCAGCACGAATAACCCTCGTTGGTATGAGGCAGGAAATTGCAGCAGAGAGCGTCCTAAGTTCAATGCAAGAAGTGCACGGCATCAGGGGTGCAAACGATGAGGAAGAACTGGGCGGTATAGATATTGTCGTGACTTATAAGGGTGTTGAGGTTGGGATTGATATTAAATCAAGTCAAGCTGCCGCTAATCAAGCAAATAAAATTGCTAGAGAACATGGAGATGCTGAGTACATGGCGGTATGGTCTGGGTTTACTGGTCGTGATTTTGGTGACAAGCTCATTTTGGAGAATTGGCAGCTTAGAAACAAACAAGACTATTACCGCTCCGTTATGGATGTAGTAATTCAGCAAGCTGGGCATAATGTTGCTTAATATATCAGAATAGTTTATAATACTGAAGATGACTATACGTTCATATGATATTATCACCCCTGACCCAGACTTGGACCCGGAAGTATTTCTGAGACAACAATATATAGAAGCGCTCAAGCGTAGCACTGAGATACCTGGTAAGTTAGGCGCGGTTGCACTTTGGTTGGTTGTGACTCCTAACTCTGATGGTAATGAGTTGGCTGCGCGGCGACACGAACAGGACGGTAGTGCTGAGACAATTATGCTAAATGCAACCATGGTGCTTGATTCAACGGGTTTTGATGAGTCCTCTATTCGAGCGACTGGAGATGTTACGGTCGGGACAGAGAAAGCAGTTTGTGGCTGGGGGAGGCTTGAAAAAGATGAGAATGATCAATTAAAACTGCATGTTAATGAAGAACTGGCGAACCTGGAGGAACCAGGTGAGGCGGCTATGGAGTTCAATTTCTAGCACTCACACTTGACGAGTGCTAATTTGGTGCGGTACAATGGGTGTATTGTTAACGAAATGGAGGATGATATGGATACACCTATCAAGCCTCTCGGCGACCGCGTGGTAGCGGTGCGCGAGGAGGCGAAGACGCAGACGGCTAGCGGGATTTATTTGCCGGACAACGCCAAGGAGAAGCCGGTGGTGGCTGAGGTTAAAGCGGTTGGCGGCGACGTCAAGAATGTAAAATTGGGCGACAAGATTGTGTATAAGGAATATTCGACCACGGATTTGAAAATTGACGGCACGGAATATTTGATCGTCCGCGAGGAAGATATTTTAGCAACGGTTGTTTGAGAAAAGGGGAGTTTTTAGTATGGCAAAAAAAGTTTTTTACGATGATGATGCACGCGCTCGCGTATTGGGCGGTGCCGAGGCGCTATATAATGCCGTTAAGGTAACCTACGGGCCAAAGGGTCGCAATGTGGTGATTGCCAAGGGTTTTGGCGGGCCGACGGTGACGCACGACGGCGTAACAGTGGCGGAAGGCATTGAACTGGGTGAGCAAGACGACGAGACGCTAGGTTACAAGGTTGGTGCTGATCTGATCAAGCAGGCGGCCAAGAACCTGAACAAGCAGGCTGGTGACGGTACCACGACCGTGACGGTGCTAACCTATTCGATTTTGAAGGAAGCTAACCGGCTGATCGCAGCGGGCCACAACCCGATGGAGCTGCGAAAAGGCATCGAGCAGGCTGGCGCGGAAATCGTCAAAGAGCTGAACAAATTAGCTGAGCCAATTGAAGGTAAATCTGACCGCGTGGCAGAAGTGGCAACCATTTCGGCGGGCGACGCGGAAATTGGTAAATTGATCGCTGGTGTCATCGAGAAGGTTGGCAAAGACGGCGTGGTAACGGTTGAGGCTGGCCAAGGTTTGGAGTTGGAGGCTGAGGTTGTTGAAGGCTTTAGTTTGGATAAGGGCTGGGTTAGTCCGTTCTTTGTCACCGACACTGGTCGGCAAGAGGCGGTTTATGAAAAGCCAGCGATTTTGATCACCGATAAGAAAATTTCTAGCGTGCAAGAATTCTTGCCGATGCTGGAGAAATTGGCACAAAGTGGTAAGAAGGATGTAGTGCTGATCGCTGATGAAGTTGAGGGTGAAGCGCTGAGTATTTTGGTACTCAACAAATTGAAGGGTGTGTTTAACACCGTGGCGGTCAAGGCGCCAAGCTTTGGCGACCGCCGTAAGGAGATTTTGCGCGACATCGCGGTGCTGACCGGCGCAACGGTGATTTCTGAAGACCATGGGTTGACGTTTGAGAATGCTGGCCTGGAGGTCTTGGGTTCGGCACGCAAGGTGATTGTCGGCAAAGATGAAACCACCATCGTTGAGGGCGCGGGCAAGCCGTCAGCCGTGAAGGAGCAGATCGCTCAGATTAAGGCACTATCTGACAACGCTTCTAGCGAATACGAAAAAGAACAATTCGACAAGCGAGCAGCGGCGCTATCTGGCAAGGTGGCCGTTATCAAAGTCGGCGGCGCGACCGAGACAGAAATTGACGAAAAGAAATTCCGCGTGGATGACGCCGTGGCAGCGACCAAGGCAGCCTTGGCCGAGGGAATCGTCGCTGGTGGCGGTGTCACCTTGGTTAATTTGGCCTCAAAACTTCATGGTGGCTTGAGAAAATCGGGAGTTGATGACTCTGTTCACGTGGGAGCTGATGTGCTTTATAAATCCCTTGATAAACCCTTTAGGATTATTATGGAAAATGCCGGATTAAACCCAGATGAATGGTTGCGCGAACTTAGGAAAAATCCAGGCTTTGGTATAAACGTAATGAAGCCGGAAGCAGGTCTTGTAGATGTCAAAAAAGCTGGCGTTATCGACCCAGCACGCGTCACCAAAGAAGCAGTGCAGAACGCGGTATCTATCGCTTCAACCGCAGCAACCATGGGTGCGCTGGTCGTCGATGTGCCAGAGCCAGAAGCTTCAGCTGCGCCTGGCGGTATGCCGGGTATGGGGATGATGTAAGGTCATTCTGTTAGTAACAAAAATCCCGCCAGAAGCAGCGGGATTTTTTATTGGAGGAATTAACTAGCGAGGGTTTGAAAGATAATCAATCTCTTTAATGATATCCAGCAAGGCTTGAGCGCGACGAGCTTCGTCGGCAATAGCTATAGCCGCATCGTGCGCTGGTGCAATAAGGCTTTTATCATCAGTAGAGCGCAACAATAATAGGTAAGTGTCAAACTTTTCTTCTGGTGAAACATCAAGCTTATCAACCAACGGACGAAGTTCATTTAGGGCAGTCTGCTTAATGCTGTCAAGCGTAGGGTCTGTAGTTGGGTGTGATGAATCCGTGGACATCGTTGGCGTTGGATTTACGACCGCTGGATTTACAGAAGGCTCAACTACAGGCTGGCTATTATCTTCATCTGCAGTAACGGGATCTGGTGAAATAGTTGCAGGATTAACCGTTGGAGCAACTATATTATTTGTTTCTTCAAATTGTAAATTATTATCTGTGTCTTGTGACACGCCAGCTAATACCTTAGCTAACTCCTGGTCGTCACTGATTGATTGATTAGCTCGAGAATCCATTTATAACCCACCTTATATGTTAAATTGTTTAAGCTTATTATGTTATACTATAGCATGAGTGAATTGAGGAGCGCAAGATGTTAGATGATATAAATGTGATAAAACAGTATGATCCAGGAGATGTGCTTAGTGGTGTTTTGAATATTCCGGAACAAGCACGCTACGAAGTAGTAGTTCATGAGGGGTCAAATCAGCGACGTGATTTTAAGAATATTGTAATTGCTGGAATGGGTGGGTCAGCGCTGGCGGCAGATATGGTTCGAGTATTAACTGCAGGTTGGCTATATCTTCCACTAGAGGTAGTAAAGGGCTATGATTTGCCTGGTTTTGTTGGTGAAGAAACGCTGGTTATTGCGGTTAGTCATTCAGGAAACACCGAAGAGACATTGAGTTGTTATCAGCAAGCACTGGATAAGAAGGCCTGCTTAGCAGTAATGTCAACTGGCGGAGAATTGATTAAGCGAGCAAATAATGACAATATTACGTACGCTCAGATTCCAGCGGGTACTCAGCCACGCATGTCGACTGTTTATCATTTGCGAGGGCTATTGAAATTATTACAGAATTTTTGGGTGATTGACGGCGATTTATATAATCAGGTGGCGGATAGTGCTGACTGGCTGGAGGGTGAAATTTCTCATTGGACGCCTGCAGTGCCAGAGAAAAATAATCTAGCTAAGCAGATTGCTAAAATGACAATTGGTAAAACGTTAGTTATTTTTGGTGGTGAATTAACTTGGCCACTGGCTTATAAGTGGAAAATTAGTTGGAATGAATCAGCAAAGAATTTGGCGTTCTCTAATCAGTATCCAGAATTTAATCATAATGAGTTTATTGGCTGGTCGTCACATCCGGTAGAAAAACCGTTTACGGTCTTTGATATTCGTAGCAATTTGGAGCGATCTAGGATCCGCGAGCGGATGGAATTAAGCGACCGCTTACTAAGTGGCAAGCGACCAAAAGCGCACGTACTGGAACTTCAGGGAAGGACGCTGATGCAACAATTATTGTGGGGGTTAGTATTGGCTGATGCAGCTAGTATTTATACAGCAATTCTCAATGGCGTTAATCCGGGGCCAGTCCATCTAATTGAAAAGCTAAAGGCTGAGTTAAGTTAATATCTTAGTGATTCAATTGGGTCTCGTTTGGTGGCACGAGCTGCTGGATAAACACCAGAAATTATGCCAATAATCAACGAAAGTCCAATTGATAAGACGGCTGTCTGCCAATATATGTATGGCGTGAGAGGAAGATATAAGCTTACTAAATAAACCCCAGCGATTCCTAATCCGTAGCCAAATATACCGCCTAGTAGTCCAATGATGGCTGCTTCGATTAAGAATTGGTTAATAATGTCCCAGCCTGTAGCACCAACAGCTCGTCTGACACCAACTTCTCGCTGACGTTCAGCAACGTTGACTAACATTACGTTCATAATACCAACTCCGCCGATTAATAGAGAGATGATACCGATAACTGTGAGGATTATTGAGATAAACTTTGCTAGGTTAGATTTCTTCTCATTGATTTCATCGCCAGAAACAATTCGATAATTTTTGTCGCTATCGTGGTTTTTCTTCAGGATATTATCGGCAGATGCTATGGCTGATCCAAGATCTTGATGGCTATTGGTGGTCATGACAATTTGCTGAATTTGCGGCGTTCCTTGTGTGAATTTTTTAACCACCGAAAGAGGTGCAATGGCGGCATTATTAAAATCTATATCCAGGTAACTAACTGGATTTTCGATATTTTTTAATACACCGACAACCGTTAGGGGTTGATTGCGGATAAAAATAACATTACCAATAGATTTCTCGGTGCCGAATAAATCAATTGATAGCTGTTGACCAACTACAACTCCGCCCACTTCGTTGATAAATTCTCCATGAGCAATTTGTAAATTAGCAACATCTTTAAGAGACTCTGTACTGCCAATTAGCGTGGCGTTTTGAGTATCAATTTTACCATCACGAGCGCGTAGTTCAGTATGTAAAAAGGCAATAGGTGCGGCTTTTGTATTAGCTATTTTACTAATATCCTTAGAATCTTTCTCGGTAAGAGTGTTAACGGTGGTTGCGTTATCTGATTCTGTTAGTAGATTAGTGACAGCTTTTTTATTGCCAGACTTAACTATAGCAACAGGCTCACTGGAATGTTTAGTGGTACCACCGAATAGTTGATTAATGCCACTAGTTAAGGACAATACCATGGTAATGCTGGCAATACCAATCGTCACACCAATGATTGTCAAAAAGGTACGTCCACGATTAGCCTTCAGTGCTTGAGTGGCGCTCTCAAAATGATTTCTTATTAATATTTTCATGATTTTTTAGCCTTCTTTTTAGTCGAAGATTTTTTATTCCTAGGTTTAACTTCTTTTTCGTCGTCTTCAATAAGTTTTTTGGTAAATTTACGCTTTTCTTTATGCTCATCAGTGTCAATTTTACCGTCCAACATAGTGATAACGCGGCTGGCGTAATGAATTAGTTCTGGGTTATGAGTAACCATAATTATGGTATTACCACGACGATGCAGGTCTGATAGCTCTTCCATGATAAGGTGACTTGATTTACTATCAAGGTTGCCTGTTGGCTCGTCGGCAAGGATAATTGATGGGCTATTAACTAGTGCCCTGGCAATTGCCACACGCTGGACTTGACCGCCGGATAATTGATGTGGCATGTAGTATTCACGTTGGCCTAGGTGAAAGGTTTTTAGAATACGACTAGCCTCCTGTAGACGTTTAACTTTTCCGAGTCCCTTGTAGGTTAAGGGTAGTGCTACGTTTTCGATGACAGTTAGGCGAGGGATTAGGTTGAAATTTTGAAAAACAAAGCCAATGTGTTTGGAGCGAATTTTAGCGCGTCGTCGTGAATTTAGGTTATCTACAGCAACGTCATCTAGGTAGTATTCTCCTTCGGATGGCTGGTCTAATAGACCAATGGTATTTAAGAGGGTAGTCTTGCCACAGCCGCTTGGGCCCATAATAGCAATAAATTCGCCCTTTTTAACGGTTAGATCAACGTTATCTAAGGCGCGAATTTCAGCATCGCCAAAGCCAAATTTTTTGGTGACATTAACAAGCCTAATGCGTGGTGGAATTGCTTCTTTCATCTTTTCTTTATTATAAGAATAGGTATTGATAAGTGCAACCATAAGTGATAATAAAATTGTGGTATAATTATCAACAAGGAAGGATGCAGGAGTGGTTGAACTGGCACGCCTGGAAAGTGTGTAGGCTCTTCACGGGGTCTCCGGGGTTCGAATCCCCGTCCTTCCGCCACGGAGATATTTTTACCGACAGAATACATGAAACTGTCGGTTTTTAATTTGTTAAAAAATGATAGCATCTATTTTATGCCGATTTATTAGTTGGCTGCTATATCTGTTTGCGGTTAAAATAGGTTGTAAAATTTACCAAATGTCTTGAAAAACACTATATATAGCGGCTATAGTTAGTGTTGTACGCTATATGTATAGCGAGCCCATAAATAAACAAAAACACAAGCTATTAAGACGAGCTACCAGATGAGGTGCTGGTGGTTTGTTTTGGCGGGGTAAATTAAGGAGGGTATGTGAAAGAAATTAACGTGATTAAGCGTGATGGCACAAAAGAGCCATTTGATGCTAATAAAATTAACGCAGCTATTTTGAAAGCTTGTGATGGTTTGCCGGATCAAATTTCTAAAGTTGTTCAGGTGGCGACCGAATTGCAATTGACCTTATTTGACGGGATTACCACTGAACAGTTAGATGAGGCGGTGATTCAGACGGTCTTACAGAATGTTAAGGATGATCCAGATTATGATAAAATAGCCGCCCGCTTGCTGCTAAAGACTATTTATAAGAGTATTTTGGGCGATTACGAGACGGCAGGCGAATTAAAGAAATTGCACGCGCGGGAGTTTCCGAAGTTTGTTAAAGCGGCGGTCAAAGATGGTTTGCTTGATAAGCGAATGGCAGATGGTCGGTTTGATTTGAAAAAGTTGGCAGCGGAACTTGACCCAGCAAGAGATGATTTAAGTAAATATTTGGGTGTGGTAACCAATAAAAATCGTTATGCTCTTCGTAGGCAGAATGGTTCGCCAATTGAAACGCCGCAATTCACTCATATGCGCATTGCTATGGGGCTTAGTTATAATGAGACTGACCCGACTGCTGCGGCGATTGAGTTTTACAATCACATGAGTAATCTGGAGTATGTTCCGGGCGGCTCAACGCGAGTCAATGCTGGCGGCTCCTTCCCGCAGCTTAGTAATTGTTTCTTGCTTAACGTCGATGACGATATGGAATCAATTGCTAAGGCGGTGCGTGACACGATGTGGATTGCCAAAGGTACGGGTGGAATTGGCATTGGTTTTACGAAGTTGCGGGCAGCGGGCAGTCCGGTTAAGACTACTAATACCGAATCAACTGGTCCGATTCCGTTTATGAAGATGATTGATACGGCTCTGTTTGCGGTTAGTCGTAAGGGTAAAAAAGCTGGCGCGGCTGCGATTTACGTAGAGAACTGGCATTTGAATTTTGATCAATTTGTTGACCTTCGCCAAAACTCTGGCGATCCATATCTAAGAACCAGGTTTGCTAATACGGCGGTCTTTATCTCTGATGAATTTATGAAGCGAGTAGAGAAAGACCAAGATTGGTATTTGTTTGATCCTGCGGAAACTCCAGACTTGACGGAATTATATGGCGAAGATTTTTCGGCACGATATAAAGAATATGTAAAGATGGCGGAAGCTGGGAAATTGCGTACGTTTGATAAGGTATCGGCTCGTCAGCAATTTAAGCGCATCTTGACTAGTCTGCAAGCAACATCACATCCGTGGTTGACTTGGAAAGATACAATTAACGTGCGGGCGCTGAATAATAATACTGGCACAATTCATCTCAGTAACTTGTGTACAGAAATTACCTTGCCGCAAGATAAGAATAATATTGCAACCTGTAATTTGGTGAGTATCAATTTATCGGCATTTCTGAGCGAGAATAAAACTTGGGACTGGGATCGATTGAAAGAGGCGGCTCGTGCGGCGGTGCGACAATTGGACAATTTGTGTGATATTACTCAAACGCCAATTCCAGAAGCAATGCACTCTAACCAGCAAACTCGAGCAATTGGCTTGGGCATGATGGGCTTTTCTGACGTGTTGGAAAAGTTGGGCTATTGTTATGAATCAAAAGAAGCTTACGATTTAATTGATCAATTGACAGAATTTATTAGCTATCATGCGATTGACCAGTCGGCTGATTTGGCGGCGGAGTTGGGTAGTTATCCAACGTTTGCTGGCAGTGGTTGGAGTAAGGGATTGCTGCCGATTGATACGGTTGATAAGTTGTCTAAAGATCGTGGCGTAAAGGTAAAAATAGACCAAAAGATGCGACTGGACTGGGACGGTTTGCGTAAGAAGGTAAAGAAGGGCATGCGTAATGCAACTTTGATGGCCATTGCACCGACCGCTAACATTGGTCATGTGGCAGGAACTACCCCTGGAATTGATCCGCAATTTGCCCAGATTTTTAGTCGCTCGACGCTGAACGGTAAGTTTTTGGAAGTGAACCATAATTTAGTTCGCGATTTGAAGAAGCTTGATTTGTGGGACAATTTGAAGGATGAGATTTTTGCGGCGCAAGGTGATATTCAAGACATTGACGGCATTCCTCAGAATATCAAGGATGTTTATAAAACAAGTTTTCAGCTTAGTCCGTACTCGTTTATTGAGGTGGCGGCTAGGGCTCAAAAATGGGTTGACCAGGCGATTAGTCGCAATATGTATCTAGAGACGCGCGATATTGATGAATATGTGAAGATTTATTCAGAAGCTTGGAAACGTGGATTAAAGACAACATATTATCTGCATGTTAAGCCACGTCATCAATCAGAACAGACGACGGTTTCAGTTGATAAAATTGCCGAACAAAAAGTTCGCACCAATAGTAAAGTACGCGGATTTGGATTCGCGAAAATTAATAAATAAGGAGGATATAAAAATGGGTATTTTAGGTTCAGGTCTGCGTGATGGTTTGTCGCTTCACCCAATTCGTTACCCTTGGGCGTACGACCTTTATAATCAAGCAGTTGCCAATACGTGGTTTCCAAATGAAGTCCAATTAGTCCAAGACTTGGCGGACTTTGAAAAATTGTCAGATGATGAAAAACATGCTTTAAAAACGGTCATTAGTTATTTGAATCCAAATGAATTGTTGATCAATAAGTCGTTGGCGTTTGGTATCTATCCATATGTCAACGCGGCGGAGGCTCAATTATATCTATCAAAACAGATGTGGGAAGAGGCTAATCACTTCATGACCTTTGAGTATATCATTGAAACCTTTCCGTTTGATCGCGAGGAGATTTACGCGGCGGGCTTTGGTAAAAAATCGTTGGCTGACAAGGCAGATTTTCAAAACAAACACCTGGATGTGATGCTGGATCCAAACCTGGATATTTATTCGCTGGAAGGCAAGAAAGATTTTGTCAGGTCATTAGTGGCGTACAACATCGTACTGGAAGGTATCTGGTTTTATTCAGGATTTATGGTCGGCATGAGTTTCCGCCAGCGTAATCTGCTACGTAACGTTGGTTCGCTTCTTGACTGGATTACACGTGACGAAAATCTTCACCTGACATTTGGCATTAATTTACTTCTAACCATTTTGGATGAAAACCCAGAGTTGCAGACACAGGAATTTGCCGAAGAGATTCGTGGCTTGATTTTGCAGGCGGTAGAGCTTGAAAAAGCTTATAACAAAGATATGCTACCAAAGGGCATTTTGGGATTGAACGCTGATTATGTCAATCAATATGTTATGCACATGACGGACCGTCGTTTGCAAGAATTGGGCTTTGAGCCAGAGTATAATGTGCCAAATCCAGCTAAATGGATGGCAGCCGCTAATGACACATTGGAATTGGTAAACTTCTTTGAAAGTACAAATACTAGCTACGAAGTTAATACCACGAAGTAATAAGGATATAATTTTATGAACGAACTGGCAAAAGAAATATTAGATACTGTTGAAGTTGGCGCCTTGGCTACTGTTAATGCTGATAGGACGCCACTGGTTACGCCAATACATTTTGCACGACTGGACGATTCAATAATTTGGATATCAGAACCGACTGCGCGACATTCAGTAAACGCATTTCGCAGTGGCAGAGCGGAGTTTGTGGTTTGGGATGATAAAAAGCGAGCGGTTTTCTTAAAAACTAATGTAACTGAATTGTCAGAATCTGAAAAAGAAACGGCTATGGCGGCCTATAAGAAGAAATTGTCTAGCTTTATGCCACGCTGTCAGAATCCGCAATTATATATTGCACCAATCGGTAAACTTGATGAAAAAACCACAACAGGAAGTTGGCTACACTTTATTGCATAAGCGCTATATCTGGCGTACAATTAGTTAAGTAACTACTAAATATAGGGGAAAATGAAAATGAACGCAAGTCAAATTATTACTGATGATATGACATTGGAAGAGAAATTGAGCGCTATTGATGCTGCCTTGAAAGCTGCTCAAGATGTAGCCGACGATCAGGCAAAGTCGAATGGTACTGTTGCTGCGCCAATTGATCCGGCGAGTTTGACTATCTGCGACGGTTGCGAGTAAGAAACTCTCGGAAGCTTTTCATTGACAAATTAAAAATAATGTGATATCATTTTACTATATAAAAATTAAAACAAAAAGGAATAAAATGGCTGAAGAAAAAGACGTTCATGGGCTCACGGAAAGTGTATTAAGTCGAGATGATATGTCAGCGCTAGCATATGTATTGCAACATGTGAAAGGCGCCAGTCCAAGTTCGGTGACGAAGCTGAGTTTGGAGTTGGAAGAACTTGACGAAGCGGTGTAAGTAGTTACTTTAGCTAGATAATAAACTACCTCTGTTGTATACTGTAGGTTATGGAACAGATTATTTCTCAGGTGGTGAAGCAACTTTTTGATCAAGAGGTATCAGTGCAATTGACGCGTCCTGATCCGAAGTTTGGTGACTTTGCAACGAATGTGGCGCTGCAGCTAGCGAAGCCGCTGGGTAAGAATCCGCGCGAGATTGCCGAGGCAATCGCGGAAGAGTTGCGCGGTCATGAGGAACTGGGCGAGGTGAGCGTGGCTGGACCGGGCTTTATCAACGTGACGTTAAGCGATCAAGCGGTGCTTGAGTCATTGAAAGTGCGACCGGCGACCAATCGTTCAGGCCAAACGGTCGTTATTGAAACTAATTGTCCAAATCCGTTTAAGGCCATGCATATTGGTCACGCTTTGAATGCGATTTTGGCAGACACGATGGCGAATTTGCTAGCGGTGGATGGTGCGTCAGTACACCGAGTGAGTTACCACGGCGACGTCGGCACACATGTCGGCAAGAGCATGTGGGCGATTCTTCGCGAAATTGACGGCGATGTCAGCAAACTAGACGCCATTCCGGCTGATAAGCGCAATGAGTTTATGAGCCGTATGTATGTCGAAGGGGCGCGGGCAGCTAAGGAATCGCCAGAGGCACGGGCGGAAATTGATGAGCTAGCCAAGCAATCATTTGTGTTGGACGACCCACTGTACAAGCAAGTGTATGAGATTTGTAAAGCCTGGAGTTTTGATGAAATTGATACCAATGTGGCACGGCTGGGTAATGTGCCGATTGAGCGGCGCTACGTTGAGAGCGAGACTGAAGTGCCAGGCAAGGCCTTGATTAAAGCAAAAACCCCAGAGGTCTTTACGAAGTCTGATGGTGCGTATATCTTCAAAGGCAGCCAATACGGTGCGTTTGATAATGTGTTCATCGGTTCGCACGGCAACGGACTATACGGCGCGCACGATATGGGGCTGATTCAGTTGAAACATCAAGATTATCCAAACCTGGACCTATCGATTACGGTCAACGGCGAAGAGCAGGCGGCGTATTTCCGCGGGGTGATCGCGGCTAGTGAATTGGCGATTCCAGAATTGAAAGGTAAATTGTTTAATTATGCGACTGGTCTGGTTAAATTGACAACTGGAAAAATGAGCTCGCGAACGGGTGAGGTTGTTACAATTGGCTGGCTGTTTGACGAGTTTAAGAAGGCAATTGAAAATGCTGGCGGTGAACCAACTGATGACGTGATTGCTGGCGCGCTTCGTTATCAATTCTTGAAGGTGAAGATCGGTGGCGACGTCATATTTGATATAAATGAAGCTGTAAGCCTGACGGGTAACACTGGTAGCTATCTGCAATACGCGCACGCTCGAGCGCGGGGGATTTTGGCAAAGTCTGAACAAGCAGCCACTTTCCCAAAGGAATTGTTCGACGAAGACCGGCTGTTAGTCAGGAAATTGAGTGAATATACGGAGGCGGTTAACCGTGCCACCGAGAGCTTGGAGCCGCATCATATCTGTGCCTACCTGTTTGAGTTGGCACAGGAGTTCAATCGCTATTACGAGAAAAATCAAGTTGTTGGCAGCGACAAAGAAGCGCATCGTATAGGAATTGTGTCGGTTTACGCTGACATCCTTAAGGCTGGACTAGCTATTTTAGGAATTGTCGCACCATATAAGATATAATAATTACCAAGAAGGAGACTTTATTATGACAAAACCTAATGTTAATAAATCTACTAAAAAAATAGTCTCAAAAGGCACTAAGGTTGCTGCAAAGGTAGCCTCTATTAAAGACAAGAAATTAGTTGCCGGAGTAATAAAAGATAGCCACATGGGCGGCTTCGTTACTTTTATCCGTGAACAGGGCGTGGTTGGTCTGGCTGTCGGTTTGGCAATCGGTACTGCGGCTGGTGATACCGTGAAAAAGTTGGTGACAGCGTTCATTGACCCGCTTGTACAGTTAATCGTTGGTTCGCAACAGGGTCTTCAGGCAGCGTCATTTACCGTTGAAATTGCTGGACGTCGGGGTGAATTTTTGTACGGAGCATTTATCAGCTCGTTGATCACTCTGTTGGCGGTTGCCTTTGTAGTATATGCAATCGTTCACTTCTTAAAGCTGGATAAATTAGACAAGAAAAAATAAGTCTTTAGTTAATAATAGTACCAACCGCTTCTCCGCGGGCAGCGCGGGCAATGTTACTATCTATTAACAAGTCGCAAATAATCACAGGAATATGCTCTTCCATGGCCAAACCAATTGCGGCCTTATCCATGACGGTAATATCGGGATTGGTTAAAACATCGTGGTAAGATATCTGGTCGAATTTAGTAGCATTGGAAAACTTGGTAGGATCTTTGTCATAAACTCCGTCAACTTTCGTTGTTTTAATGACAGCGTTGCACTGCATTTCCAGGGCTAGATTCAAAGCGGCAGTGTCAGTAGTAAGGAAAGGCCGACCAGTGCCACAGGCGACGATGACAACACGGCCTTTTTGAATATGACTGATTGCCCGGCGGAAAGTATATTGATCGATAAATTGATTAATCTCAACCGTAGATAATGCACGAGTTGGCAGATTAGAGTCGTTAAATACGTCAGTCAGAGCGATGGCGTTCATTAATGTCGAGAGCATGCCAATATTATGGGCGGATACGGGCTGGATGCCATGGCCAATGATTTGGTTGCCGCGGACGTAATTGCCACCACCAACCATAATGACAATTTCAGCTCCATCTTCAATGGCTGGTCTAATTTGCTCGGCAATCCATTTGGCGCGCTTGGGGTCAAACCCGCTAGAAAAATCGCCTTGTAGTTGTTCGCCTGATAGTTTGAGGAGAATACGTTTAGTCATGACACCAGTGTATCATAGCACGCCCGAAAAATAACATTAAGATAAATAATGATTTGTTGCATCGATTAAATAAATTAGACAAGAAAAAAGACTAAACGCTTACGTTTGCTATTTTACACTCTCCTATCTACAATGTGAGTATAAAGGA